>OBJE01000044.1_pt1 | contig 156774 bp, 111 predicted proteins | sample 1519681 | NCBI WGS metagenome assembly OBJE01 (sample SAMEA3888898, study PRJEB22519) | human gut metagenome | biome: human gut; feature: human-associated habitat; material: faeces | place: Denmark | collected 2011 | reverse complement strand
AGAAGTTAATTTATTGTTAAACAGAATTAGATATTAGGATATTAGCATAGAATACTCTAAGTTGAGGCTTTGGACGATCTGTTCCGGTAATACTAATATTGGTATATGATATTAGTATTATCTCTTCATTATTTATTTTATACAATTCGCTCCAATCCGTTCTAAAATCAATATTTTCTTGAAATTCAGAAAAACTGATTTTTTCCCAATTAGGAAAATTACTCTTTATAAATTCTTTTATACGTGTAATAGAGTCCATTTTTTCAATTAGTAATTTGTTATTATCAAATGTGTAGCTTCCGCTTGAAATCTGTTTCTAATATTTACAGAATAATTTTTATCATACTCTGCTATGATGTTATTTCCGTATAAATCTCGAATTAATGGAGTGTCACCAATTACCATAAGTGCTCTGCATCCTAAATTATAGAAATCTTCAGCCAACTGTCTATGGCTCTCTTCATTAAAGCCATCATGGTATTCTAAATTTCCGTAGTCTGAGAAAATACAATCATAAGGTGGGTCTAAAAACACGAAATCGTTAGGATTCGCCAAATTAAATATATCACGATAATCTCCATTATGAATTTCGGTATTTACTAATAACGTGTGATGCGCTTCTGTAATAATTCTTGTATTGAAATTTTTATACCTTCCATAAGGTACATTGTATTCTCCTTTTGCATTAAAACGAAGCATTCCAGAATATGCTGTTTTATTAATAAAATAATATAAAGTAGCATCTGAATAAGTAGAAGGTATTAAGCCATTATACATATTCCTTAATTGATAATATAAAGCCTCATTACCATCTGGTATTCTATTTTCTGGATGAAGTTTCTTTAACATATCAAATTCTAACCGATTATTAGTGTAAATATTTTCCAATTCAGCTAATTCCACGCTTAGTTGCATAAAATTTTGTTGTACACTTCTATAAAAATTCATCAAGCGTACATTAATATCACTAATTATAGCATTATTTGGCTCTATATGGAAGAACATGGCACCTCCACCGAAAAAAGGTTCTATATACCTTCCCTCAAATTGTGGTATGTATTGTATTATTTGTGGAATTTCTTTCGATTTTCCACCTCTATATTTTATTATCGGTTTCATATATCTTTTTGATTCGTGTGCGACTTTATTTTTTTATTGACCACAATAAATCCTTGGTATCCACTTCAAGAACTTTTGCGATTTCAACTAATGTCTCCAAATTTGGCTGCATGGTATTTGTACACCATTTTGAAACAGTTCCTGGATCTTTTCCTAGCTGTTCAGCCAACCATTTGTTAGTGCGTTTTTTTTCTGCCAAAACCACCTTTAGCCGATTTATATCTTTACTCATATAACTTATATTGTAGATATTTGAATGCAAAGTTAATCATTCTTTTTGAGTTTTCGTCTTATAATAGGATTTATGGGATGAAAATATGTTGGAAAACAACTCTATATTGACATATATTTCAATTATATAAGTGTTTGTTGGCTGTGGTTTTCTCTAAAAAGAGTATTCGATATAGTTACATATACTTTATTTCGCGTAATTCTGTAGATTGGCTAAAGATATTTTTCCTGAGGTGTCATATTTTGCAAGAAAAATAGTATCTTTACAAGTGTAAAAGGTGGTTTGTGACATTAATTTGTTGCCGAATATGAATAATGCTAACATAGAGTATGAAAAATTTGCCCAAGAGGTTTATCAAGAATTAGTAAACGCTGATGTTGTAAAAAGTACTGAAGTCAGGCATGATATAAAGATTCTTGGTAAATCAGGGCAGAAACATCAAATAGATGTGTATTGGGAGTATGAAATAGCAGGAGTATTACACAAAGTTGCTATTGAGTGCAAAAATTATAATAAGCCTGTTCCCGTCAGCAAGGTTCGTGATTTTTATGGTGTTTTATCGGATTTAAATAATGTATCTGGAATTATGGTTACAAAGATTGGTTATCAGGAAGGGGCTAAAAAAATTGGCAACCATTATGGTATAAGCCTAAAAGAATTGAGAACACCTAATCAAGGAGAGGCCATTATTGCAGAAGTAAAAACTTGTATAAACGTATCAATCAGGCATTGTCTTTTTGAGGTGGATGAAATTTGGGCGAAAGAAAACGGTTTAAATCTTCAATCGTATAAGCAACAATTAGATTTCCTAAATTTTCCTCCAAAAGAAAAATGGGTTCATTCCAATTATATTCCTTTACAAGTTAAAGATAGGAAAATCTGTAATGCAAAAGGAAAAATTATAGATACATTGGATAATTTGGAAAATCAGTTGCAGCCTAATAAAGACCGTATTTTTTCTTTGGAAGATTCTTATGTAGATACCCCTTGGGGCTTAGTAAAGATTAGAGCTATAAAATATGAGTGTGAACAAAATAACAAAACCATAAATATGTCTATTGATGCTCAAGAGTTTATCAAGGCTATCCTAAAGGATGCTTTGAATGGGGAAATTAGATTAGTTGCCAAACGTTAATGGTACGGTTTCAGTGTAGAACTAATGATTTTATATCTTTCTCCCTTCTCTCTTTTACTTTTCCCAATCCCGGCATCTTTTTAGCCAATACACTTTCTCCTGCAGGAAAGTAAAGCGGAAAGACCTGAGATAAGAAACTTACAATATCGCTACGCTTCTTGCCCATGTTGAAAAAGGCAGAACAAACAAAGTACATAAGATCTTGCTGACTACATGTATCTGTTGGCTGAATGGTTATTGAAGGTGTGATTATCAAACCGTGTTCTGCAAATGCGCAAACACAGGCAAGAATAGCTTTCTGTTCTTCTTCGGTAAACATCTTGATTTTATCTGCTAACCATTCAAGTTCTCTTTGCTGAAGTGCTTGTTGCTTTTCATTCTGATGTTCCAATAGAATTGCTACATTTTTTTGTTGCTTTTCGGTCAAGGCATTTTCCAATGCTTGATTCTTTTGTTTAAGGACATTGAATTTCAGCAATGCGGCAATGTACATACAGAAATAACCTACTGCAACATCGAATATCAGAACAAGTAGATAATTGTTGTTTGAGTTTGTGATGCTTCCAGCCATATATTCACTTATGGGAATGACTGCTAATAACATGATGATAGCTGTTGCATAAAGAACCCTGTATCGTGTTTTATGATTTACCTGCGGCAGGGAGGCAAACAAAAAGGCGATAATCAAAACGGCAATTATTGCACTGAGTGGTATGAAAGATGTTCCCATAGGCTTATTGCTCTGTTTGAGGATTAACAATAATGCGCCAATAGCCCGCCTTATCAGAACCTTCATGTACGAGAATGCCTCTATCTCGAAGGGTTTTTATCTGTTTTTTGACACCATCCAAAGAAATCCCCAATTCATTTGCCATTTTCTCACGAGTTATCATTGGGTTAGATATAACTATATCTATAATACGTTGAGCTGTTCTACCAACAGGTTTGTTGACATTTCGTTTTACAGGGTACTTTTCGAGGGTACTATTTTCGTTTACAGGGTACTTTTTCTCCGAACTTTCTTTGTTTACAGGGTACTTTTCGAGGGTACTATTTACCCTGTTGGCTACTTCTTCCACAGGTATTCTTCCGTTCTCGCTCCAGTTCAAATTATAGAACGTGGTGTAGAAAGAAGTCACTTCCGTTTGGTATTGTGGTTCTTTTCCTTGCAAGAAATTAGGTAACTTCTCTGTAAGCTCCCGCATTTTGCGTAAACCGGAGCCACGTTTCTCCATATAATCCAACTGTGTGAACATATCCGCAATGACAGGATTGCGTCGCATGGACGGCACTTTGTATATGTCACGGTCTTGAATTTGTGTACCGTCAAGCATCGCACCGGGTGATACCAATTCTACACGGTCATCATAAATGTCGATATGTACTTCACCACCCATCACGGTATAATCTCTATGGATAAGGTGGTTTACCAACCCTTCGAAGATGGCACGGTCGGAGTAGTCAGGAAGGTTCAAGCGATAGTTCGGCATCTTTACCCAGCCGCTCATGGTGTAGTTCTTGATGAAGTCCATGCCGTATTTCAATAGCAATACTAGGTTAGCCCGGTGTTCTACGGAACTGATGGCATCATCTTTATAAAGTCCCGTCCAACGTGTGCAAAAAATACGCGATTGAAATACTGTGCAATTATCCACAAACAGCAATCCGGCATTGGTTAGTTTTCCGTCAGGAGTGACAAGTCCGAATGATTCCAAATACTTCTCGTTCCATTCCTGATGGGTTTGCTCACGGAAAGTATTGGCAAGGATAATGAAAGAATGCTTGCTGGCATCCACTTGTGTAGGCAGTGAATCCCATGTCATGTGTGTGCCCTTCAATACTAACGAAAGAAGTTGTTGGGAGTTGCATTCCACACTTTCATTGCCAACTCGTACATATGCGGTACGTGTTCCGTCCTGATAATAGTAATAAGGTGTAAGTGTTCCAGCTTTTATTTTCACTTCAAGCAAAGAATGTCCTTCGTATTCAATCGGGATAAGTTGTATTTCCGGTACTGGGTCAAGTCTTGCTTTAATGGTTTCGCTGATAAAATCGGCATCGGCTTGTGGATTCTCCAAACCTACAATCACCCCGTCATCGTTCACTCCATAAAACAAGCTGCCACCGTCCGTATTGGCAAATGCCGACACCGATTTAAGCCATGACTTTACTTTCTTATGTTCCAACATTTCCTTGAAATCGTAAGCCGAGCATTCCGCTATCAATGTATTGTTATGTATCTGCATCGTTTTCTTATTGTTTAGAGGCATCTACTGTTTTTATAGATAACTCTTAGATGTCACTTTTGTGAAAATACTAATAAATTCTTCTAATCCAACGTTCCTTTGTTTTCATCCCCCATTGAACATGCCATTTTCTTCCACTTGTTTTGTCCAGTAAAATAAACTGGTACATATTTTTTGTGGGATATAGTTCAAAACTTCCAGAGCCATGACCAAATCCATAATTCAAGTCATCATTATTTATAGTTACGCTACCTTCGTTTTCTGAATCTAAAGACCATTGAACTTGTTCTATCATTCCTGTTTTAGTATCTAATTGAAGTAGGGTGTATATGTTCTCTGTCTGATATAATTTATAACGTTGTTTCAGAGAATTGTCAAGTTCTATTTGTTCTAACCAAGCATTCGTTATTTGAACAAGGCTATCAATTCTATTTAAAACTGAATCTTTGGGGGCTTGTTGGTTGCTTTGTTTCGTTTGGGCAAGCCCTATTGTTACACATAAAAATACAACAGTGAATGTTACAAATCTTCTCATCTTACTATGTTTTATATTGTTAATCGAGTTCTTCCTATTTTTCTTATTGATGTAACTGATTTTATTATTCAGATACAATAACTCAATATAGAATACAAAGGTAAGGATAAAACCGAAGAATCTGTTAAAAATATCGCTTTCTTTTGATTTTTATGCGTTTACATCTCGCTATTTATGGATAAAAATCGTACTTTTGTGAGCAAGAGCTGTTGTTGCTTATGGATGCTTATTTTCGGATTTGTGATATAATTGCAACACGTGTACACAAGTTGCTCATACAGAGATACTGTTGACTTTGAGAAAGTGAAATAAAATCGCTGAATAAGACGATTGAAATAATAGAAAAGGGTTGAAAGTCTATGACTTTCAACCCTTTTTATTTTTGAATGACTATTATTCTATATCGGAAAGTTCAAAAAAAAGTCTGTACGTTTTTTTTTAGGGAGATTTGTCGAATAAATTTTCTGGTAATGAAAATGTAGCTTATCTTTTAATACTCCTTCCCGTAAAGCGATATATGATAAAATAATGGAAAGAAGTTTGGATAAAGAAATGTCTTATGAGGAGTTTGCCGTATTTGATTCGCAGAATAAATTACAAACGCGCAGTGCTAAATCAACAGTAGGACCAAGTAAGCCATTCATACGTCCCCACTTTGTAAATAGAATGTTAGATAAGTAAAGCAGATGTATTTCATTCTGGCTTAGATACCAATTACGTTAAGTACAGTATTTTTCTAATCTTTTCCCGGTTGCCCACAATCCAAACGAGATCTCCTAATTGGAAAGTTGTGTCTTTATCCAGGGGAATCAGTTCGTCATTTCGTTCAATAGCTACAACAATACTGTCATGCTTCTCTCCTAAATGAGACTGCGCGATGGTCTGATTTAAAAAGCGGAATTCTTCGTCTACCGTGAAAGAGTGGAGAGTTATCTTTTTATCCACTGCATCCATATCTGATGTATTTTTTACATCTTCTATTCTATTTCTGAATACCTGTAATTGCGTATCTGTACCAACTACTGTCAATTTATCCTGCGGATAGATGTGTTCAGAGCTTTTCGGTATATATATGTTCAGATCGCCACGAGTGATTGCGACGACATTTACTCCAAAATTTTGCCTGAATGAAAGTTCTCCTAAAGACTTGCCGATGTAATCGGAATAAGGCGATACGAGGATAGATGTCAAATCAAGGTCTTTATCATTGAATTCGCTATTGAAACTTGTTTTTAGCGGGTGCCGTTTTTTAGCTACCTCTTCCCGTCGGTTAAGATTGGCAAGGAATCTTGTTTCCAATCGTGAATATTGCGTGAGGTCTTCCCTAAGAATAAGAATCAATGCTACCACGGCTATGGCAATAATCACACTTATTCCCCAGTTTAGTTTAAAGTAGCTGATGACTACACTAGTGATAAAGAAAAGAGCAACAGATACACGTCCCAGAACCAGGGAAACCAGGCGTCCGTGATTGTAATTCTCGTCTCTCCATAGCTTCAGGAATAATTCCGAAGAGTTGTATTTGTTGGAGATGAGCGCCCATAAAAAAGGAGTCATAAGTAGAAGAGTACCCAGACACATCACCAGGTTGATCCATACAGTGACAGGAGCAAACATTTCGCTGATGGCGGGATAAATAATTTGTATCGACAGCAGCCAAATAGCAGTGAGCAGTACGCTATAGATAACAACTCTCCCAATCATGTTTTTTAGTAATTTCTTCCAGTCACTATCGTGGTTCATGGTCTTCTTGCCGGAAGCATAACGATCTAATGTCTCCTGTACTTTAGTAGGCAATATTTTGTAAAACCATTCGGCAAAAGGATTGGCTAAACGGATAAAGTAAGGAGTCGTGAAAGTGGTGATAACAGATACAGCCACAATGATAGGTGAAATAAACGGATCAAGCACTTTGAGCGAAACACCCAGTCCGGCAATGATGAAAGCAAACTCTCCGATTTGTGCCAGACTGAATCCGGATTTGATGGAAGTATTCAGTGGTTCTCCGGATAAGAGTACGCCAAACGAAGAGAAAATGGCTTTGCCGATAATGGTAACCAGTGTAATGATGATGACAGGCCAGGCGTATTCTACCAATACAGCCGGATTCACCAGCATACCGACCGAAACGAAAAAGATAGCTCCGAAGAGGTCTTTTACCGGTTGTATGATATGTTCGATGTGTTCGGCCTCGATGGTTTCGGCAAGGATAGATCCCATGATAAATGCTCCCAGTGCTGTTGAAAACCCTGTATAAGTAGCCAATACTACCATTCCCAGACAAAGACCGAGAGAAACAATCAGAAGAGTCTCGTTATTCATCAACTTCTTTGCTTTTTTGAGAAAAGCCGGAATAACGAAGATACCTATGAGAAACCACAGGATTAAAAAGAAAACGACCTTGAGCACACTTATCAGTAAATCTTCACCTACAAAGTCCTGACTCACTGCCATTGTGGAAAGAAGCACCATCATTAAGATAGCAATCAGGTCTTCCACTACCAGAGTACCGAATACGATACCGGTAAAACGTTGGTTACGCAATTCCAGATCATTGAAGGCTTTGATAATGATTGTAGTGGATGACATAGACAACATTCCCCCCAGGAAAATGGAATTCATGGTGCCCCATCCTAATAATTGTCCCACCAAATACCCAATGAGTAACATGCTGATTACTTCGGTGATAGCCGTAATAAAAGCTGTGGAACCTACATTCATGAGCTTCTTAAAACTAAATTCCAGTCCGAGTGCAAAGAGCAGGAATATAACACCTATTTCTGCCCATATATTGATATTCTCAATATCTCCCACTGTAGGGAAAATATTAATATAAGGACCTGCCAGCAATCCGGCAATAATGTAACCTAAGACTAAAGGCTGTTTTAGCCATTTGAACAACAAGGTTATGATACTGGCCGATATTAATATCAGCGCAAGGTCGGCAATCAAAGTTGGCAAGTGTGACATTAGGTGTGGTTTTATTTATTATAACATTCCTGATAGATAATATGTTTCCATCTATAAAAAGATGGAAACAATATAATAAATAGCTGCAGCTAAGAGTCCACTGACTGGAATTGTAAGAATCCAGGCAGTCATGAGGCTTTTGGTTACTCCCCAACGAACGGCAGAGAGGCGTTTAGTTGCACCTACTCCAATAATCGCTCCTGTGATAGTATGTGTGGTACTAACGGGGATTTTCAACATTTCCGTAATGTAGAGAGTGAAAGCACCTGCTGTTTCGGCAATCACTCCTTCCAGTGGGGTTACTTTGGTAATTTTTGTTCCCATTGTTTTCACTATCTTCCAGCCACCGGACATCGTACCGAGTGAAATTGCTGTGAAGCACGAAAAAGCAACCCAGTCGGGAAGGTCATTGATACTGTTGATGCCCATGCCCAATCCCATTGAATGGCCGGCTATCATGGCAGCGGCAATAATACCCATTACTTTCTGTGAATCGTTCAAGCCATGTCCGACGCTGAAGAGGGCGGAGGATACGAGTTGTAACCTCTTGAACCATTGCTCGGCTGTGTGGGGATGTGCGCGTCGGCAGATGTAGAGGACAAACAGGGTGAAACCGAAAGCAATGACCATTCCGATAAAAGGAGCCAGAAAGATAAAGGCTGCAATTTTAAGAATGATGTTAAGCTGAATTGCTTCAAATCCGTTTGCCATAATGGCAGCTCCTGCAAAACCTCCGATAAGGGTGTGTGAGGAAGAAGACGGAATCCCTTTCCACCAGGTAACCAGGTTCCAAGTGATAGCCGCTATAACTCCTGCTAATATAATGGGCAGGGTGATATATTGCTCTACCACAGTCTTGGATACTGTATTGGCGATACCGAATCCACCTATTATATATTTGGCAATGAAAAAGGCTACGAAGTTGAAGAAAGCAGCCCATATTACAGCTTGAAAGGGAGTAAGCACCCTGGTAGATACGATGGTAGCTATTGAGTTTGCTGCATCGTGAAAGCCGTTGATATAATCGAATATCAGAGCCAGAATGATGATAGTCACTAATAATTCCATGTGTTCCGGCTTGCTTTATGCGTACTTTACAATCAGGTTTTTGAGAATCTTGCCTACATGCTCTGCGGCATCCGTCGTTTTTTCCAGTTCATGCATGATCTCCTTTATTTTGATAAGTTCAATGCAATCTTTTTCCTCTTCGAAAAGTTTGGTGATAAAGAATTCGTATACATCATCCGCCTGGTTCTCGATTTCATGCAGTTTGGAACAATATTCACGGAGAAGAGTCGGTTTCTTACGGAATGTTTCGAGTTCGTCCATGGCTTTGCATATATAGATCGCTTCCTCCTGAATCAAACGGCTCAACTCTTTGCCATTCTCTGAAATAGGACGGGGATTGTAAATAGAGATTCGTTTGGCACAACTGTTTATTCCGTCAATGACGTCATCCATGCAGGAAGCTAAGTCATGAATATCTTCGCGGTCGAAAGGAGTGATAAAGGTAGTACCTAATTCATCAAAAATCAGGTGTGTCAGTCTGTCGCCTTCCCGTTCCAGGTCTTTGATTTTTTTGTAGTAGTCCGAACGTTCTGTAGGTGAGTCATGTTGCAAGCTTTCTATTAAAACAACTGATGCTTCGCAGAGCACTTCTGATAGCTGTTTCAGTAAAGGGAAAAATTTGGGCTCCTTTGGAGTAAACCGGCTAAAAAAAGAATTTTTCATAAGTGTAAAAACTTTAAATTGTTTTTTCTTCTCTATTTATATTAGTAACAAATGAATACAGATTATAGTTTGCTGTTTTTAAGATTTTAGTTTGGCACGTACTACCTCTATAATGGCAGGCAATACAGAGATAAATATGATGGCTACAATCAGTAACTTCAGGTTTTCCTGCACAAACGGAAGGTCGCCGAAGAAATAACCAGCATAACAGAATACGGCAATCCAGAGCGCACCACCAACTAAATTATACATCATAAAATAGTAGTAATTCATCTTTCCCATTCCTGCTACGAAAGGTGCAAACGTGCGTACTATCGGGACAAATCTGGCTAGAATAATTGTTTTCCCACCATACTTTTTATAGAACTCGTGTGTTTTCTCCAGATAACTTTGTTTGAATATCCTGGAGTTGGGATTATTAAACAGCTTTCGACCGAAGAAATGTCCTATCATGTAATTGCAGGAATCGCCTAATACGGCAGCGGCAAATAAGATAATGACAAGTATATGCACGCTGATGGGCATATCGGGTAATGCTGAAATGGCTCCTGCAACGAAGAGTAAAGAATCACCGGGAAGAAAAGGTGTGACCACTAATCCGGTTTCACAGAAGATGATAAAAAACAAGATGGCGTATGTCCAGGCATGATAATCACGCACAATCATCACCATATATTGATCGATATGAAGTATAAAATCCAATAAAAAGTCCATTTTATATACTTTGGTTATTATTGTAATGAAAGAATGTTATAGGCTTCCAGACCATAGTGAATTCTTTTTTCACTCAAATGGTGGATGCAAACAACAGAAAGTGGGGCATAAAAGACTTGAATTGTCCTATGCCGAAAAAAGATATAAAATGGCTAAATGAGTATGTGTCCTAATGAATAGATATGATATCTATCGGAATATTTAAAAAGATTGGTATAATATGAAAAACCTGTCCATTGATTTTGAGGAAGTTGAATCTTTAGCGAGCTTAGCATGCGGATAGTGACAGAAGGAATATTGAATCTTAGTATTTTTAAGGGAGAGAGGTGGCGGAAGGAAAATGGATTTAAAACGCCGTTATCGTTATTGTAATTTTGCTTTCCGGCGTATTCTTTTGTCTTGACTAGTTTCTGTTCTTGATCCAGTTGTATAATGCTAGCTTTAGAGGTGTATGAATTGGAATAGGTTTGTATGCCGTTACTACCGGCTTCTAACCGGTATGCCTCTTGTGCTTCGTCGGAAATCAGATGGAATCCCCAACACAGAAATACGCCTAATAGTATACAAAATATGTACTTCATCATAACCGCCGCAAAGGTAGAAACTATTTTTATATGAAATACATATTCACAAGCATAATTAACAATTATATCAGTGATTACCGGGAATTATTCTTTGAAGTTGCTTATCGTAAATTTCATCGGAGTATATGTTATCCCATTGGTACATTGTTTCCCGGCAATTTTATCGAAGCCCAGACTTTGATAAAAAGGAATAGCGTATGTGGATGAATTAACCGTCATTTCATTTACCGGGCAATGCTTGATTGCAAAATTGAATAATTGTTTGCCGATGCCTTTACGGTGGTGTTCTTTTCCGATGAAGAACAGGGATAGATGCTTCCCTTCATTCTTCGTTCCCATAATTCCTACTAGATTTTCATTGTCAAAAGCCCCGTAAATCACTAATTCATTCATAAGTTGCTCACTAAAGATAAAACTTTTGAATGAATTCAAACCTTCTTCATCGAAGTCTTCCGCTCCACATTGTATATATACCTCTAATGCTAATGAGGTAGCCCGGTCGTATTCGGTCTTGTCTAATTTGCGTATCATGGCGATTGCTTTTATCATTAATTTGCCGGGAAATTTACTATTAATTCCCGGATATAACATTGGAATATGATTTCTTTTTCTTTTTTTTGTAAAAGCTGTAGGGTATTTCCAGTCTGAGCGCTCTTATAAATAGAAACGTAATTTATTTACCTTTAAAAAGCATCAGTATGAAGAATGTAGAAAAACACTTGCTTGGATGGCTGTCAGTTTGTTTGCTGCTTTGTAGCTTTCCTGTGTGGGCGCAAGGAGATGCCGGAGATTATCTAACAATCGTTGGTATGGTGAAAGACAAGCAAAATAAAAAAGCTCTGGAGAACGTAAATGTATCTGTGCATGGCAGTAATATCGGCACTGTGACGAATGCGGAAGGAGAATTTGCTTTGAAAATCAAAAAAACAGAAGCGTCGCGCGAACTGGAGATTTCACATATAGGTTATGTAAATAATCATATCTCTCTGGAGAAAGAAACACCCTCTAAGTTGACGGTTTGGCTGACACCTCATGCCAACCTGCTGAATGAAGTGGTGGTGTTTGCTGAAAATCCACGTATGATTGTAGAGAAGGCAATCAGTAAGATTCCTCTAAATTATAGTGATAAGCGTGATATGCTGACGGGATTTTATCGGGAGACTGTACAGAAAGGGCGTCGGTATATTGGTATATCGGAGGCTGTGATCGATGTGTCCAAAACAGCCTACACTAATAGAAATACTAATCATGACAAAGTAAGGGTGGTGAAGGGACGTCGCCTGCTTAGCCAGAAAGCGAGTGATATCTTTAGAGCACGCAGTGGATAAATTAAAAAAGCAATCGAATTGAAACAGGGATAGTTTTCTTATATTTGAGGTCAATCATAAAGATGCTGGATGAACTGCTCATACTAAAAAAGATAAAAGGAGGTGACATGAAAGCGTTTGAGGAACTTTTTCGTCGTTACTATTTTCCTCTTTGCTGTTATGCGGCAGGTATGTTTGTCGAAAGGCGTACGCGTAACGTGCGAATGATTCCTCAAAAGGTGGTATATACAATTTCTTATAAACCGTGGCAAGGGACTTATTACATACACCATATCCGTGGAGATCTTCATTTCAAAGTGAAACGGACAAAAATGCTGTTCGGCAGCCGGGATCTTCATATCTGGTTTGAGATGATTACTTGCAAGGTGGATACCGAACAAGTGGTCGTATTTCCCCGTACAGACAGATTGCCCACCCGTACCATCTTCTCTGACACCTATTTCAAATATGATGAGAACTTTTGGAAGGACTTCAACGTGATCCCATTGGAAGAGGAAATCAGTAAACTGATAGAAAAGATCTCTTTGAAGATAGAAGAAATAGGTGATTGATTTGTTTTGTCATTCAATGAGATTGCTGTACCTTTGCATCCGGTTTAAAAGATTGTATGTTATGGAATTACCAAAAGATCCGATGATGTTGTTCAGCGTCATCAATATGAAGTTACGTGATTGTTATTCTTCACTTGACGAACTTTGTGAAGATATGAATGTGGACAAGGATGAATTAGTGAATCAGTTGAAAGCCGTGGGCTTTGAATATAGTGTGGAACACAATAAGTTCTGGTAATCATTTTCTTGTTTATAACTTATAGATAAACTACTAAAAGTGCCTTCATCGCCTTTACAAAGGATATGGAGGCACTTTTTATATCTTATGCGCAGCTTCTCTCTTACTCTTTCTTGTTAATAAAAGCAAAATGCGGATTCCCGTATTTAACTTCCCCGCTCTTCTGCGTTCTAACTAATAAAGCTTAGAAAAAGAATTGATGATAAACGAGAATAAAATTCGTGAAGCTTGTGCCTCGAATCGCGAACGGGGATTCAAGATGCTGATGGAATCTTTTCAGGTACCGATATATAATTATATTCGTAGACTGGTCGTATCTCATGAAGATGCGGAGGATGTGCTTCAGGAAGTCTTTATCCGGGTGTTCCGGCATATCGATCAGTTTCGCGAAGAAAGTTCACTGTCAACTTGGATTTACCGGATTGCCACGAATGAGAGTTTACGCTTGCTGAACGGTCGTAAAGATGAGGGAGTTGTTTCTGCAGAAGATGTTCAGGAAGAGTTGATGGGCAAGTTGAAGGCTTCCGATTATATTGATTATGAAAATGAGTTGGCAGTGAAGTTTCAGGAGGCCATTCTAAGTTTGCCTGAAAAGCAACGGCTTGTATTCAACTTACGTTATTACGATGAACTTGAATATGAAGAGATTGCCCGTGTACTGGATAGTAAAGTGGATACACTAAAGGTGAATTACCACTATGCGAAAGAGAAGATTAAGGAATATATATTAAACAGATAGAATGATGAAAAAGGATTTTGATTTTGACGATATTGGTAAACGGACACCTTACCGTACCCCCGATGGATTCTTCGAGGACGTGCAACGAAAGGTGATGGAACGCGCCGGAGTGAAGCAACAGCGGAAATCTCACATGAAGCTGATTATTTCTACGGTGATTACCATGGCGGCTGTATTGATCGGATTTCTGTTTGTTCCATCTTTGAGACAGGCAGATGAGGCGAAAACGTCTTCTTCGAAAGTATTAGCTAATGGTACAGAATCTGTAGATAAATGGATTAAAGAACTATCGGATGAGGAGTTGGAGGAGCTCGTCAATTTCTCTGAAAATGATATATTTTTGAATTAAGTAACTCAATTATTATTTTAAACGTGAAGATTATGAAGACTAAATTTATTTATGTAATTTTGGCTGTCCTATTGATGGGAAGCCAGATGACTTTGTCTGCACAGAATACAGATAACAAAGAAAAGAAACAGCGCCCTACACCGGAACAAATGGTGCAGATGCAGACTAATCAGATGGTGAAAATACTGATGCTGGATGATGCAACAGCTACCAAGTTTACTCCGGTTTATGAGAAATATCTGAAAGAGTTACGCGAATGTCGTATGATGTCCAAACCGAGAACCGAAAAAGCGAAAAAACAAGGGACGGATGCCAATGCTAAGCAGGAACGGTCGTCCATGACTGACGACCAGATTGCAACCATGTTGCGGAATCAGTTTACTCAAAGCCGTAAAATGCTGGATGTTCGTGAAAAGTATTACAATGAATTCAGTAAGATACTTTCGCAGAAGCAGATTCTGAAGATTTATCAGCAGGAGAAGATGAATGCTAATAAGTTTAAGAAAGAGTTTGACCGCAGAAAAGGACAGAAACCTGGACAAGGACACCACCAGGGACAAAGAACTCGTAGTCCGCGTTCAGACCAGAAATAAAGATTAGGTTTATTTTATTATAGTTTTATTTTACTAAATCAACACAATTTGAACATAGACAGCCATATTTATTCTTTTCAGTACCGTTTGATTACTTGTTATGTCTTGTTACTGATTAGTTTGACTGTTTTTGCTCAGTCCGGCAAAGAACGTTTTTCCGGTCGTGTGATTGATACTGAAACCTATCAGCCGGTACCGTTTGCTACGGTCCGGCTTTTAGCTTTACCGGATAGTACATTGTTGGGCGGCGGCGCTACGGATGCTATCGGTAAATTTCAACTTTCCGTTTCCATTCCTAATCATGCAACTAAAGCGAAGTCTTTATTATTACAGGTTTCATATATCGGATATAAGCCGGTTTTTCATCCCGTTTCCATTTCCAGCAAAAGTTCTTCTTATGAATTGGGGGATATGAATCTGACTCCGGAAAGTTATGCTTTGGATGAAGCAGTGGTAGTAGGACAGGCTCCAATGGCGGTGACAGAGGGGGATACAACGGTATTCAACGCTTCTGCCTATCGTACTCCCGAAGGTTCAATGCTTGAAGAATTGGTAAAACAGCTTCCGGGAGGTGAAATAGATGCAGACGGTAAGTTGCTGATACATGGCAAGGAAGTAAAAAAGATTTTGGTGGACGGTAAAGAGTTTTTCTCTGATGATCCGAAAGCCGCTCTTAAAAATCTTCCTGTGGAGATGGTGGAGAAGTTAAAAGCGTATGAACGTCAATCAGATTTGGCACGTCTTACGGGAATAGATGACGGAGAGGAAGAGATGATTTTGGACTTGTCTGTGAAAAAAAATATGAAACGGGGCTGGATGGAGAATTTTATGGGGGGATATGGAAGTAAAGACCGTTATGAATTAGCCAATACTTTGAACCGTTTTCGTGAAAACTCTCAATTAACCATTATCGGGAATCTGAATAATACCAATAACCAGGGATTCTCGGAATTACAGAATGAATCTTCCAGTTCAACAGGCAATATCCGTAGCCGGATGGGACTGACTACTTCCCGCTCATTGGGGCTTAATGCAACTTATGACTGGAAGCGCGTTAAATTACGTTCAAATATTCAATATGTTGGCACCGATCGTTTGGAAGATAGCCGTACCACAGTCGACAACTTTCTCCGGGAAGATAAATCAATCAATCTGGGCACAAGTCATAGCCGGCAACAGAATCACGAACTGGTAGCCAATGCTTCTCTTGAATGGAAAATGGATTCTGTTACTACATTGATTTTCCGTCCTCAATATCGTTTCGCAGCCAATGATAGAGAGAATAATGGTTTTCAGGAAGGGTGGGGGAATGATGTGTTGCTGAATGAGAGAGAGTCCTCCGGCACTAATCATAATTCCCGGTATAATCTGGCACTGATGTTGCAGCTTAGTCGGAAATTGAGTCGTCTGGGGAGAAATGTTGCTTTGAAGGTAGACTATGGTGCTAATGCTTCAGCTACAGAGCGGACGAACCTTTCTACTACCCGGTACTTCAAAAATAATACGAAGAAGATTCAGAATCAGAAAATAGAGGATGATGTTGACGGATTCAATTACCGGGTGCAGTTGGTGTATGTAGAGCCATTACCGTGGCGGCATTTCCTGCAACTGCGTTACAGTTATCAGTATAGAGTGAACAATTCTGATCGCTTTGTCTATGACTGGGATGAGGAATTGGAAGAGTTTGCTCCTGACTTTGATGAAGAATCCAGTAACCGTTTTGAGAATCAATATAGTAATCATTTAGTAAATCTTGCGATACGTACCTCGCAAAAAAAGTACAATTATAATATTGGTGTTGATTTTGAACCTCAAAAGTCTGTTAGCCATTCATTGTTGAGTGATGCTCCCGAAGATCTGTTGGAAAGATCGGTCATGAATTTTTCGCCTACTGTCAATTTCCGCTATAAGTTTTCAAAACGCACCCGTTTGCAAATTGTGTATAGGGGAAAAGGGAAACAGCCTAATATACGTGATCTCCAACCTGTGACCGACCGTACCAACCCTTTGAATATCCGTGTCGGAAACCCTTCGTTGAAGCCTTCATATATGAATACTTTTACGCTGAATTTCAATTCTTACAATACCAAACATCAGCGAAATATGGTAGCTACCGCTTTGTTCGAGAATACCATTAACAATGTAACCAATCAGGTGACTTATGATAGTGAAACCGGTGTACGAACTACGTCTCCGGTCAATATGAATGGTAATTGGCGGGCCATGGGTTCTTTTTCTCTCAATACCCCTTTTAAGAATCGTAACTGGATATTTCGTACTTACTCCTATCTGCAATACCGGAATCAGAATGGCTATACAACCTTGAATAAAGAAGAACCGGTGAAAACTTCCGTACAGCATTTAACGGGACGCGAACGTCTACGGATTACTTATCGTACCCGCCAAATGGAACTTACAGGGCTTGTTGGCCTGACTTATAACAATTCTTATAATGATGTACGGGAGAAGCGTACTGAAACTTTTGATTATCAGGCAGGGACCGAATTGCAGCTTTATCTTCCCTGGGGGATGGAGTTATATAATGACTTGACTTATTTTCTCCGTACCGGATATGGTTATGAGGGTTATGCCAAAGCAAATTTCATGTGGAACTGCCAGCTGTCAAAAGCCTTTTTGAAGAGGAAACAGTTACTAATCCGCTTCAAAATATATGATATTCTTCATCAGGACATTTCCATGATACGCACGATAACCGCTACTGCCATTCGTGACACTGATTATAATGCACTGGGTTCTTATTTTATGGTGCATGCTATCCTTCGTTTGAATATGATGGGAAAATAATTAGAAATTAAATCTTCATTAGTTCGAAAACCACAGCAGGGTTTTGATTGTTGTATGTCCTACGTATAAAAACAATGTAAGGCTGGCTGAATGTTTCGACTGATAAAAAAGATAAAAGATAAAGGTCGTTGGCGTATTTTTAAACTGAAGTTGATTGATGCCCGACTGTACTTTGTCAGTATCTTCGTAGGATTACTGACAGGACTTGTAGCTGTGCCTTATCATTACCTATTACAGTTTTTCTTTAATCTCCGTCACGATTTCTTTGATTCTCGTCCTAAGTGGTATTGGTACATACCTCTTTTTCTTTTGATGTGGGGAATACTTGTATTCGTATCCTGGTTGGTAAAGAAAATGCCGCTTATTACCGGTGGGGGTATTCCGCAAACACGTGGAGTTATCAATGGCAGGGTTGATTATAAACATCCTTTTCTGGAATTGGTGGCAAAGTTTGTAGGGGGAATACTTGCATTAAGTACCGGATTGTCTTTGGGGCGTGAAGGTCCCTCTGTACAAATAGGTTCGTATGTAGGATATCTGGTATCCAAATGGGGGAGGGTGCTTAGCGGTGAACGGAAACAGTTATTGTCCGCTGGTGCCGGTGCCGGGTTAGCGGCAGCTTTTGCTGCCCCATTGGCTTCGTCATTGTTGGTGATCGAATCTATCGAGCGGTTCGATGCACCTAAAACAGCTATTACCACACTTCTGGCAGGAGTAGTGGCAGGTGGAGTTGCCAGTTGGATTTTCCCGATTAATCCTTATTTTCATATTGATGCTATTGTACCGGGAATGACTTTCTGGGGACAAGTGAAATTGTTTCTTTTGTTGGCAGCAGTCGTTTCTGTTTTTGGAAAGTTCTTTTCTGTCACCACTCTTCAGGTGAAACGTATTTACCCTGGCATTAAGCATCCGGAATACGTGAAGATGCTGTATTTGCTTTTTATAGCTTTTCTAATTTCTATGGCCGAGTTTAATCTGACCGGAGGAGGCGAACAGTTCTTGTTATCACAAGCTATGCATCCGGACACACATATCCTCTGGATTGTTGGCATGATGTTATTGCATTTTGTTTTTAGCACTTTTTCTTTTTCTTCGGGTTTACCGGGAGGAAGTTTTATCCCGACACTGGTGACGGGAGGACTTCTTGGACAAATAGTAGGATTGATTATGGTTCAACAAGGTGTTATTGCTTATGAAAATATCAGCTATATCATGTTGATTTGTATGTCTGCATTCCTTGTAGCAGTAATCCGTACCCCTTTGACAGCTATTGTACTAATAACCGAGATTACAGGGCATTTGGAAGTCTTTTATCCTTCCATTGTTGTAGGGGGATTAACTTATTACTTTACGGAAATGCTTCAGATCAAGCCGTTTAATGTTATTTTGTATGACGATATGATTCATTCACCGGCATTTACGGAAGAACCCCGTTATACACTATCTGTAGAAGTAATGAGTGGCTCCTATTTGGATGGAAAGATGGTGGACGAACTTCGTTTGCCAGAACGTTGTATGATCATTAATATACATCGTGATCGTAAGAACTGGCCTCCCAAGGGGCAGAAATTAATGCCTGGCGATCAGGTTCAAATAGAAATGGACTCACAGGATATAGAAAAATTGTATGAACCTTTAGTAAGTATGGCGAATATTTATTAAGTATTTCATCTTTAGATTCTGGTCCTTGATATATAAAAATAGCTGAAAGAGAGATTCTTCCAGCTATTCTTTCAGTATATTAAATACTTATTTTTTCTTATACCAATCGGGGTTTGTACCATATTTAGCCCAGTCTATAAATTTAGGATAGATTTCACTGATAGGTTTTTTCTCGTTTTTATCGAAGTTTTTTAATTCTGCAATATCATTTACATTGGCATTTGACAGGTAGAATGCAAAAGGATAAATATTCTCTTGATCCGATACATAGTAAATGCCTTCATTAGGCTTAGAACAGTCTTCATATTGTCCGAAGAGAGAAGTATCGACTTTAGAAGTTGGTTTCTTCATAGGACAATGAACTTCCAGGCGATTACCTTCTTTACTAGGACGGTATATGAATGCATCGATTGATGTTTCCTGCTTTTTATTCGAGTTTTTATCTCCGTATTTGAATGTTACTTTATATTCGGCATTCGGGTTTGTTTTGACGTTATCAGTCAATATGATTGCATTACTTTCACGAGTAAATTTGTCAGCTCCCGAAGCTACAGTAAAGTCCTTTTCATTTTCTTTTCTAATAAAGTATTCAGTTGACTGTGCGTTTCCCTCATTTGAAAGAGTGAAACCTAATCCGTTAGTAAATACAGTCGATTTATTATATAAAGTTTTAAGCGTAAATGATTCGCTTAAAATTTCATTATATATATTGAAAACTTTTTGATAAGTATACTGAACCAATACGTCATTCATATCGTAATCACCAGCTTTAGGCCATTCATCTTCAAATGCGTATACACCTGTCTTTTCGATGGTTGTATTTAAATCTTCATCTACAGGAGGAACATTGGTGATTTCAGGATTGGCTTTTAAGGAGAACACAACATCTGTAAAGTTCTGGTCATCCATGAAATCTTCAAAAGCGATAGCAATGTTGTTGTTTTTATCTTTAAACATAGCCGTACGTACATCTATATTGCTATTCACTTTAGTGCTAAATCCTTTGGTGGAGCTAGCATAAAATCCTGCGGTTTGGGTATAGCTATTGAAGCCTGTAAAATAGGTGTTCCATGCGTTACATGCTAGAACAAAACCGATGCTATATCCTTTGGGGAAATTTGTCCCTTCCGGATGTTCAGGATCATCAAAATATTTTAGCTGTACAGCAGTGCCTTCTTTTACGCCTTGTGGAGAAGCTTGAAGGCTTCCGTTATTCCAAGTCATTTGAGTGTTTGGGAATATAGCATATACCTTTGCATCTTTCAGGCTAGCAGGAGCTTGGTCAAGTCGGTAATAGTAGTAGCCTAATGAACTGTTCCAACAGGTCCATCCTTTTAATGCGGTTAGAACTACGGCTGTTTCGTCTTTTTCAACATATAAATCGGCAGGAGTGCGAAATCCCTCTGGACAACTTCCTAATGTATTTAATACTTTATTTACAGTAGTACGCAATTCATTCATTTCAGATTTACTCAAAGTGAGTTTAGGATCGTTACCTTTATAAGCATAATCAATAACCCCACTACGTTTATCAAATGAGCCGAGATTAGTATTCCATCCTAGATTATTAAACCGATTTCCATCAAATTTTGTTGATTCTTTATAAGACGCTCTAGTCGTAGGCTGTTCATCTGTGTCTGATACCTTTAAAACACCGTTAACTATTTTTCCGGGTATTGCCTGTCTGGCAAAAGGTGATGTAGAAACGATATACACATTAGATACATAAGCCGGCAATTCTATTGTTGTAGTGAATTTGCCTTGTTCATCTGTCCATGCACCATCTAATGGCTGAACATTTTCTTTTAGAATAGTAGTGTTTTCACCTTCAATCAATGGATTTCCATCATAAATGGAGAAAGGAACTCTTGATTCAGAATTAGAATAGTCAATTTCTACTTGTACTTTTTGTATAGTAGAAAAGTTAGAGGGGTTAATTTCTGCTCCTGGAGCTTCTTGGTATAAGTCTTTATCACTGTCTACACAGCTGCTTACACCCATTGCAATAATCACTGTACATGCTAACCAAAATTTCTTCATATGTGTTGTTTTTTGTTTATGCAATAATTTAGTTCGTTTTGTTTTAAAAGAAACCCGTAAGCTCTTTAAAGTTCAAAAGCTTACGGGTGCAAAGATATATATATTATTCAATACAATCATAGAAAAGTTGAATAATTTTCAAAAATATGTTCTATAACTTGTATTTTCCATTCTTTTTGTCTCATTATTCCATACTTCTTAGCCATGCAATTTCTTCTTTCCATTTATTTTCATCTGGGGTTTCGAGTATTAACGGAATATTATCAAATCTGGAATCTTGCATCAATCTTTCAAAAAAAGCTCTGCCAATCAATCCTTCACCAATGCTGTCGTGGCGGTCAACATGGGTACCTAATGCTTTTTTAGAATCATTCAAGTGCATACCGCGGAGGTAGTTGAATCCCACTTCCTTGTTAAATTCATCAAAAACTTTATCATATTCATTGACAATGTCGTAACCTGCAGTATAAGTATGACAGGTATCGAGGCAAACACCTACCCGGCTCTTATCGTTTACCCGGTCGATGATATATTTCAGTTGCCAGAACTCGCTTCCTAAATTACTACCTTGTCCGGCTGTGTTTTCAATAACGGCTGTCACTCCGTTTGTTTTTTCTAAAGCAAGATTGATGCTTTCTGCAATAAGCGACAGGCAATCTTCTGTTGATATTTTATTGAGAGAGCTACCAGGATGAAAATTTAGAAGTTTCAAACCAAGCTGTTCGCAACGTTTCATTTCGTCCAGAAAAGCGGCACGGCTTTTTTGAAGTCCCTCTTCCTCCGGATGCCCCAGATTGATAAGATAACTGTCATGTGGCAGGATATATTCCGGTTGGAAACCGTACTTCTCACAATTCTCTTTAAAGAGGTTGATACTTTCTTTCGTTAAAGGTTTACTTACCCATTGACGTTGATTCTTGGTGAATAATGCAAAAGCATTTGCTCCTATTTCGCGCGCATTAATGGGGGCGAATTCAACGCCACCGGATGCGCTAACGTGTGCTCCGATATATTTCATATTTTGTTTTTTAATCTGATTCCAGTTTGCAAATATAACATTTTTGGAAGAACTAATGTTTGAAAAAACAATTAGGGTAGGTCGACTGCACCAAAAATGTTTTAATAGGAGCGGAGATGAGCTAAATGGTAGCTTCCAATAGTTAGTAAGAGGTAAGCTGTCTTAATGCAGTATTTAACTTCCTGTTTTTTATTAATAATACTTTGAACTGCATTCTAGTTTACGTTCCACAACTGTTGAACGTAAATTCATAGGAATGAAGAAAATAGCAGTTCCAAGAAGAGTTACTAAAAATAGTATTGCGTTAGATTAATCCTTGTAACTATGAATTTAGTTCAAAACGCTCATAGAAAGGAAAAAAGTGAAATAAAGTTTGTAGTTCTTAATTTAACTTTCTATATTTGCGATATCCAGCTAGCTCCGGAGGGGGCGGTGGGGTGTTTTTTTTATTTAAGAAAGGCGTTTACCAAACGTTATCTTCTGAACTCAAATCTCGCAAATTTGAAATCTACAAGAAGATAAGGCAACGGAAGCGTTCACTAAGGATGTGTTATCAAACATTGTGCTTTGCATAATGTTCTGTATATCTCGTCTTGGCGTGGGCTAGCTGTGTTGCTTATCCTTGTAGATGGGCAATGCGAGAGCCTGAGTTCGGGATAAGCAGAAGTACAGACTCCCATGCCTTTTTTTATTTACTGCTCAATCCGGGGAGGCTATAAGCCATAAATAACATGCAAATGAATTATCATGCTCCCAATTCTTTGTTTTCTTATTTGAATGTAGCCTTTATTAAAAGTATCGGCTGTTTATGTGCTCTTTTCCTATGTATGGCTAGCTACGCGCAGGATGTCACTGTACGAGGAAAAGTTTCTACTCATGGAGAGGAAATGGCAGGTGTGACTATTGTTGTGAAAGGTAGCAATGGACAGCAGGGCACAGTAACCTCAGTTAATGGCAATTATTCATTGAAAGTGGATAGTAAAGGAACTCTTATCTTTTCGTATATTGGTTGTGAAACAATGGAGGTTCCGGTAAAAGGGCGTACTACGATCAATGTGGAGATGAAAGAAACTTCTTTGGCTGTTGATGAAGTAATCATTACTGTGCCTTACGGAACTGTTAAGAAATCTACATTTACCGGTTCGGCCGGAGTTGTTGATAAAAAGTTGATTGCGTCATCACAAGTAAGTAGTGTCTCAAAAGCATTACAAGGAAGTGTGGCAGGTTTACAATCATTCTCAACGAGTGGACAACCCGGAGAAGATGCTAGTATCTATATCCGTGGTATTGGTTCGGCCAATGCATCTACCACTCCGCTTTACGTAGTGGATGGCGTTCCCTACGACGGTGCTTTGTCTTCCATTTCTTCACAGGATATTGCTTCTATTACTGTGTTGAAAGATGCTGCGGCTGCTACGTTGTATGGATCGCGTGCTGCAAACGGTGTAATCATGATTACCACCAAACAGGGAGTCGAGTCTGCTCCGGTTATCGAGTTGTCTGCTAAATTCGGTTTTTCAAGTCGTGCGGTAAGAGATTATGACCAGTTAAGTACCAATGATTATTTTATGTTGCAATGGGAAGCTATGCGTAATAAATATATAAACGATGGTCATTCGGCAGAAGATGCTGCACAGCGATCTTCATCCGAGTTAATATCTGCTATTGGCATTAATCCTTATGGAAGCAAATATGTCCAGCCGGTTGGGGTAGATGGTAAATTGGTGGCAGGAGCTACACCATTGTGGGACGACAGTTGGGAGGATGCTTTAACGCAAGACGCACACTATACGGATTTAAGTGCTCGAATTTCAGGTGGAAGTAAGAATACGAAATATTACTTCTCGTTGGGGTATCTGGACGATCAAGGGGCATATATCTGTTCTGGCTTCAAGCGTTATACATTGCGTTCTAATATCACTTCCGATCTGCGTGACTGGTTACAGGTGGGTTTGAACGTTTCGGGTACCCATTCTATTCAGGATTATCCGAAGCAGGATGATACTGCAATCGGTAATATTGTATTGGCTGCACGTTCATTACCTTCATTCTATCCGGTTTACGAGCGGAATCCCGATACCGGTGAGTATTTGCTCGGTGACGATGGAAATAAAATCTATGATTACGGAAATTATCGCAAGAGTTCTTACCGCGGTTATAATTTTGTTCAATCTATGCCCTATGACAAGAATGAGATAAAGAGGGATGCGGCTTCGGTACGCGGATATTTGCAGATTGCTCCGATTAAGGGATTATCCTATAAGATGTCTTTGAGCATAGATTACAACAGTAAATTTTCGCATGATTATACTAATCCCACTTATGGAAAAGAACCTTTGGTAGGTTCGGTTAGTAAGCGCAATTATCGGACTACAGGTATGACATTCAATAATGTGGTAAATTGGGAGCATAAATTCAAAGAACTCCACAATATTCGTTTGATGGCAGGTCAAGAATATTATGAGTACAATACTTCCAACTTCGGAGGATCACGTTCCGGTGTCATTACTGATGGCTTTTTTGAACCGGACGCAGCTTCTACATTGACAGGTTTCAGTGGAAATAGCGATCAGTATAAATTACTTAGTTATTTCGGAAGTGCCGAATATGCTTTCAATCAGCGTTATTTCTTATCGGCGTCCATGCGTACTGATGGATCATCACGTTTTCATCCCGACAATCGTTGGGGAACATTTTGGTCGTTTGGGGCTTCCTGGAAAATTCATCAGGAGTCTTTTATGAAAGGTGTTGCTGACAAATGGCTGTCAAACCTAAGTATTCGTGCCAGTTATGGTGCTCAGGGAAATGATAATGTGGGTTATTATGCGTATCAAGAATTATACGGTATCGGTAGCTTCTTGGGTGAGACTACTCTTCACGCTTCTCGTCTGGCAACTCCTGATTTGTCGTGGGAAACGAACTTGAACTTTAATGTCGGTTTGGACTTCGGTTTTTTGAATAACCGCATCAATGGTACGATTGAATACTTTAACCGTGCGTCCAAAGATTTGCTGTTCAGCCGTGATTTAGTACTTTCTTCCGGTTTTAGTTCTATTGATGCCAATATTGGAAAATTGAAAAACTACGGTTGGGAATTTACTGTAAATGCTACACCTGTATTGACTCGTGACTGGACATGGCGGTTGTCGGTTAATATGACGACTTATAAAAATAAAATAGTGCAGTTGCCCACGGAAGTAATGTGGCAAGGTAGTAAGAAATGGGTACAGGGTGGTTCATTGTATGACTTTTGGTTGTATGAATGGGGTGGTGTAGATCCCGAAACCGGAAGTGCGCAATGGGCTTATTATGATGCTGACGGCATGAGGCATTTAACAGATGACTATTCGGCTCTGACTTCTGATAAGAAGGTAAAAGCTGGTAGCTCTTTGCCGAAATTAAGTGGAGGTTTCCAGTCAGATCTTACATGGAAAGATCTGTCATTATCTATGTTGTTCTCTTATGGTATCGGTGGAAAAATCTATAATAATGATATAACGATGCTGATGAGAGTAAACGGTGGTAATGGAGATAGTATGAGTAAAGAACTCTTGAACCGTTGGACACCAGAAAATACAAATACAAATATTCCCCGGTTGACACAGGATGGTACAAGCAAGTTTACTTCCTCGTCTACACGTTGGCTGGTAGATCGTTCTTTCCTTCGTTTAAAAACAATAACACTCAACTATAACTTACCGAAGAAATGGTTGCACCCACTGACTTTGAAAGATGCAAGCGTATTTGTGCAAGGTGAAAATATGCTGACATTCAGTAAGCAGCAGGGACTTGATCCGGAACAGCCGGTCAGTGGTATGGCTTCTTTCCGTTATCCGGCTATGAAGACAATTTCATTTGGTATCAATGTAAAACTTTAAAATGAATACAACAATGAAGATAAAACTTAAAAATGTATGTGGACTTATTTTGATGGTATGTGCAGTGGTGTCATGTGATTTAGATACTACTCCTACCACTTCATTGGATGCTCCGAATGTATATAAAGATACGAAGAATGCGGAACGTGTGTTGAGGGGCGCATGGAACTATATCTTTAATACGGGCTCCACTTATGCATCTATTGGTATGGGTTCCATAATGTTGAATGACGATTTTGCCGGTTCAGACGCTGTCAGAACAAGAAGCTATGGTTTCTCCGGCAGTTATAACCTGACAAACGGATATTCACGCGGCGAGTATAATGGCGTGCTTTGGGATTTGATGTATGATCCGATTAATAATTGTAACGGCATATTGAAGTATATAGACGATGTGGCGGGAACTAAAGAAGATAAGGCCAGGATCAAAGGGCAGGCATTGGCTACACGTGGGTACGCATATATGATTTTGGCTACACATTATTCTTTTGCCATCGACAAAGATCCGAATGCTGTTTGCGCTCCAATATATACTGAACCAACAGATAACGAAGTAGCTTTGACAGGAAAACCTGCTTCTAGTGTATCAGAAGTTTTTGCTCAAGCTCTGAGTGATTTGGAAGATGCCTTGTTGTTTATTCCTGAAAACTATTCACATGGGAATGATGCGAATGCCCAGTATCAGATTGATTATTCTGTTGCATTGGGCTTGTTGGCACGTACTCATCTATATGCTCGTAGCTGGCAGAAGGCGTATGATTATGCGACGGATGCTTTAGCTATCAATTCTTATTTAATGAATGAGAATGAATATAAGAGTGGCTTTAATGATTATACCAATAAAGAGTGGATGTGGGGATTGTCATGTACAATTGACGATAATATGCCCTGTTATCTGTTTTATTTCAAGGATTGCACATCCGATGGTTATACAAACCTCAATGCCGATCCTTATTTCAAGGAAGAGTTTGAAGATGGTGACTACCGTAAGGATTTATTCGATTGGGGACAGACGGCTTATGGAGACTGGGCTATGTTGAATAAGAAATTCATATTTAAAGACCTCGACAATATGTTGGCGGATTTAGTATTGATGCGTACTTCGGAGATGTATTTGATTAAAGCTGAAGCGGCTGCTCATTTAGCAGGTAAAGAGGGTGAAGCACAACAGTTGTTACAGACTTTGCGTAATGCCCGTATGAAGGAAGGTAAAACTGCGCATGCAGTTACGGAAACCGGTGATGCGTTGATACAGGAAATATGGAAAGAGCGTCGTAAAGAATTGTGGGGTGAAGGTTTTGCTTTGACTGACCTTATCCGTAACCAACAATCAGTGGAACGTAAGGAATATGATGGAAAGATTACTGTGGGTGGCAAAGAAATATCGGTTAAGGGACATACTATTATTAGTTTACCGGATAATACTCCTTTTGTTCCGAATAGTAAATATTATCTGTTCCGCATTCCTGAAAAGGAAGAGTTGCAGAATACCGGACTTTATTCGAAATATCCGAGATTGTCTATTTATGATTTATAAATCCGTATAACTATAAAACCAGTCCCTTCTTCTTTTGATAATCAAAAAAGAAGGGGCTGATTTTGATATAAAGAGCATTGATTAAATTTCAAAATCAGGCAAATAGTCTGTCAGCACTTTACTAACTTGTTTCCCTTTTACTTGGTCAATAACAGTCGTCGCACCTTCCTTTTTACCTGCATCATAGTTTAAGGAAACTTTTTCCACTTTATTACTAACGTGAATAGCGGCTTTTCCTTTCTCCGTAAGGTTGCAAGTGATAGTCCAGTCACCTACTTGAATGGTATTGCCTTTGCGAACTAACTGCATATCCGGGCGATTATTTCCATGTATATCCATAACCGTTAAGAAACGGGCGGTTTTGCAAGGAACTGTTGTTGTAGAAGAGAAATGCCAGTGATTAGGATATTTCACCGCTTTTCCTTGTGCATTCGTTACATTTTTCCAGTTGGTCGGAGCACAGAAGAAAGTATCTACCATTGCCTGTTCCGTTTTTGCCGAACTGAAAAGATGAGCAACAGAGATGCCACCGGCTTTATTTCTTCCGGTTACTTTCACTTCATTGGTCAGTTCCAGTATTTCCATCGGTAATTCTACAGTATGTAAAAGGTAACTCCATGTTACAGCTTCTTTTCCTTCCAGCTCATCATAAATCACGAAAATTCCGGTAGTTCCCAATTGGATGATATGACGGCGGAACATATCCAATTTATTCTCATCCCATCCTTTTTCAGGCGTATATTGCGTACCGGATAGTTCGCCACGTTTCAGCCATAGGGGAGAAGTCACTTTGCCATAAGCATTGGAAGCATCTCCTACCATATAAGCGATTTTTTCTCCTTCATACCAACGCGGAATCCAGCCATATCCTTCTGTTCCAATCTTTTGAGTCATTCCATTTACCAAAATACTGTTGTGTGCACGGGTGTTACGGTAAGAATACATACAATGATCGTCCGTAAAACCAGTACGATGTCCGCTGCTGTAAAAAATGGCTTTACCCCCATAGAATGTATTGAAAGCATTCTGATTGGCTAGTGCATGGGAAGTGGAACCATAAGAACTGGAGCGGAACGATAACATGGCATTCCTGTCTATATCTCCCAAAGAAGTATTCATCGTACCGATTCCTGTTTCATTGAATACTTTCGCCATGGGTAGCTCGGCAAGAGTATGTCCTTCTTTGGGGAGAGTTTTCTTGGTTGTACAACGATACCAGGTCAAATCTCCGGATTTTCCGAGGAAAGTCTTTTCCATAATATCCGGTTCTTTTTGCAGAATAGTACGTACATAAGCGGCCGCCCACGGATTATTACATTCACGTGCCAAGGCATCCGCATAACCTACTCGTGTACCGTTCGGCTTCATCTTGCTCTCGTGTGAATTGCCTTGTCCGGCAGATTTTGAGAATGGAGGTTGCTGGTAGATGACGTAAAATGCATTGTTGTTATACCACGTATCAGCGAAGAAATCGAATCCGCTGATACGGGAGTAGAAAGCGGGAACTTCAATCAATGTGCGAAGATTGACCTGGAAATAGGAATCACCATTGTGCCATCCTCCGTCAGCGTTGAGGCCCGGAAGACGGGATACCCATTCATTGTAGCAATAATCCACCCAGGTGGAAGCCATCGGTAGCTCACCATACGTAGCAAATGCCGCCATATTCAAGATACGGAAAGTCATTTGCCAGACATGATTATCAGCAATACGGTTTTCCAAGTGATTGACATATTCATGATAGAACTTCTTTCCATTGTCACGAATCGTTCTTAGAAGTAGTTTTCTCTCATCCGGAGTCAACAGATTGTACCATGCATCATACGCTGAAGTACTCATGGACAGAATAGTAGAACGATTGAAATCTCCGGCAAAGTATTTACTGTTTTTCCAGGAAAGAATTTCGGAAAGCCGCTTTATACCTTCTTTGTAGTATACCTCGTCTTTCGTTAGCAGGTAAGCGCGTACCATGGCTTCGATATTTGCTTCTTCACGGTCTACAATCTTACGACTTTCCCGAATCAGGGCAGAACGATATTGAACAATGTTTGTCAGCTTGACAACCTGGGTTGTATCAATTTCTTCTTCCAGATGTTTCAGCGGGTGGTTCAGGCATTTATCGGCTTTTCGGATATAAGCCTGTGCCTCCGGATTGTTTTTATTCCGTTCGATGATATTATCCCAATCTTCGGTATCAAGCAAGATGCGGGGATGGGTTTGGGGTAATTTGGCTAATACTTCCTGTAGAGAAGGAGGACTGAATGTACGTATGTGTTCGTCTATATAAAAATGATAAACAGGTGACCATTCTTCTTTTCCTTCTTTGTCAACGTAGGCATGTTGCCAATACCATTTCCCTTTTTCAAAGAGTTTGAATGGGTTGAAAAAGGCCCATTTTCTTTCGGCGGTAATCACTTCCGATTTGAATTCGGGGTCGCGTGCGATACGGATGCGGTAGGTTACTTCCGGTTTGTAGTCCTCTTCTTCAACTCCGTCCAATACGGCACCGAGGTGCGGGAACTTATCCGGCCACATAAAACGCGGAGGATTGACGGTAATATGCTGTCCGTCCAGGGGCGAAGGCGTTTCGCGGACTTCATGCATCAAGGTCTGTTGAGTCAGATGCATGATTCCTTTTTGTGCATACCCGTTGGCGAATAGCAAAAGGGTGAACAAGAGGAAAATAGATATTCGTTGTTTCATCATATAACTTTGCTTTTATTATTCATCGCTTTGTTGTTCAGCGTTGTTTGAACAAATCTTTCAGACGAATAGTCTTGTTATTAATCAGTGGACGTGCCCAGAAACCAATAAAGGTGATATATCCTACGAAAACAAGGATAAAGAGCATACCCGTGCGAAGTGATGTTGCATCTGCCAGCGTACTTACAATCATCGGACCACCGGCACCACCTACAATTGCCGAGCATAGTATACCTGCGAATGAACCGTGGTGCTGTGACGCAGAGTTCAGTGCTAATGAGAATACGATGGAATACATCATGGAGATACTGAAGCCAACAGCTGGGAAAGCGAGCATAGATACTTCTTTACTTCCGAACAATGCTGATAATAATAGAATGATCGTCAGAATTCCGGAAATCTGTAACAATCGTTTGCTGTCAATCAACTTGAGTAGGATCATGCCTACCAGACAACCGGCTGTCATCAATCCCCAAAAATAGCTCACGGCTTGTGCACCGTCTGTTTGCGGGTTAACTCCATGGTATTGTTCCAGGAAGGTACTCATAAAGATTGAAGTTCCTTGTTCCGTGCTTACATAGCAGAAGATTCCCAGGAAAAACAGCCATACATATTTCTGTTTGAATAAAGCCAGATATGAATCTTTAGATCCGCTTTTCTCGTCTTCTTTCAACTCGATTTTGGGAAAACGGGATACACCGACAGCAATCAGCATGACCAATAGCAGGATTGTAAATACCCAATAAAGAGATACCCACGGCATTTCCCGTGGAGTGACATCGGCCAACAAGTCGATAAAGAAACCCTTACCTGCTGTATATGTCGCCGGATTAAGTTCGCGAATCAGATAAGTATATACCAGAGGACTTAGGAAAGAAGCAATGCCAAACATAAATTGCGCCAATTCAGCGATAAATGCATAGTTTTCTTCTCCTCCTACGGTACGTTGGAGTGGATTCAATACCGTTTGTAACATGGCCATTCCTAACCCGATGATGAAAGAAGAAGCTAATAACATTGGATACGTGTGCATGCAGGCAAACAAGATGGTACCGATGAACGGCATCAGAAACCCACCGAATAATACCGGCTTTTCACCGAAACGGTCAATGAGCAATCCGGCAGGGATAGACATGATGGCATAGGCCAGGAAGAAAGAAGTCGGGATAAATCCCGCCATTGCCAGGTCGCTTAGATTGAAGTTGTGGATAATATCCGGAATGAGTGGACCTAGAATATTGGTGATAAACGAGATGGTAAACCAGAACGCCATAATCAGCGCCAGCATTCCTAAATTTTTTCTCATAATCTTAAATAGTTGATAGTTGATAAATGATAACTGATAGATGGAAGTTGATAATTAATGATGATTGAGTATTTGTATGTTGGAATAACTTTCATTTACTAACTATCATTTATCAACTATCAACTATCATTTATTTTTGTTTTCATTTGAAAAAGAGTGAAGCAGCTCCAATACTTCCGGCCTTGTTTCCAAGAGCGGCAGCTATGATTTGAGTATTCACGGCGCAGTCGGGGATAGCGTAACTGCGGGCTTTTTCACTTACTTTTTGAATATAAAAGTCTCCGGCTTCGGAAAGTCCTCCACCGATCACAATCTTTTGAGGGCTGAAGATATTGATAAACCCTGCAATTCCGTGTCCCAGAAAATCGCAGTGTTCTTCCAGCGATAGTTGTGCAATCTTATCTCCTTGTTTGTAAAGGCGGACGATCAGTTCTCCATTAATCTCTTCATCCGGGTAGGAGATACCTGCGTCTATTATCCGTTGACTGAAACGGCGTACCAAGGCAGAAGTGGAAGCGTAATGTTCCAGACAGCCGACGGAACCACAGGCACAAGGTTCGCCATTGGCAATGAGAGGCACGTGCCCCAGTTCTGTCCCCCGGTTGGCATAACCGTTGAACAATTTGCCATCAATGACTACTGCACCGCCAATGCCTGTTCCTACTGTTAGGAAAACAACATGAGTGGCTCCCTGTCCGGCTCCATACATTGTTTCTCCTAATCCCATCAGATTAGCATCATTTCCCAATAAAGCCGGGAGTCCGGTTTCCTTTTCAATACGGTCTGCCAGATGTATGTTTTCCCAACCGTTGATGTTTTCCGCACCTCCTAGAACAATACGGTTTGTAGAATCTACGATGCCTGGTGTACCAATTCCTATACCATTGATTTTGTAGCCTTGTTCTTGTGCAAAAGCTTTTACCTCATTGATAGCAGTAACCAACTGTCCGATGACAGCTTCTGCTGATACATCGGCTTTCGACGGTAACTTCCCTTGAAAGTAAAATACGCCTTCATTATCAATTAGGGCGTATTTTACAGAAGTTCCGCCAAGGTCAATTCCTATAGCGTATTCTTTTTCCATATCACCAAGTAATACTTAATACATAATACTTAATACTTAAAAAAATCACACTCTCTCTGCCCAAATCGGTGAACTCCAAGCCCATTGTCCGTCACGTTGGCGAACGCGTACATAGTAGTAATCCGTATCACGCTGCGGCTCTTTATCTTCCATGTAGTGTTCCAAAGTGAAGCAGCTTTCCGGCATAGCACGATTGAAGAGGATTGCCTCGCTCAACCAACCGATCATGAAGTGTGAGCGTGAACCTTCGAGCAATTCGCCCAATGTATGTTCAAACTTCTTGCCATTGAATTCGGCAATGATCTTGCCGTCTTTGGGCATTTCCACATCCAGAATGACGGCTTGCATGGCTGCTGTAGTTGTATTCGGATTCTTACTGCTGTACATATCCAATTCCGTTTCCTTGTCGCCAACGGATACAATACGGTTGACATGCGTGTGGAATTCAGTTTCACCTTCTTGCGGAGAAGTGAACGCTGCGCCACGGAAACAAGGAGTTACACTATGGATCTGTCCTTTGTCTACTGACAGTTTGCCCTGCCAATGTACGTATTTCTCTTCACGATTCCAACCAAAATCAACTTTAACTTTGCAACGTACCGTATCACCTTCCGGAGCAATCGGAGTCAGAGGGCCGTTCATGCGAGCTAAAATCTGTCCATTCTTGACAATATCCACGTAGTCGATACAGCTTTCACCTGTGACGTTCAGATAGATACGGCGGCTGTTACCGCGAACTACGTCACCCATGAAAGCGTCGTTGAGGCGGAAGTCAATAATAATTTTATCACCGGTTGCGGCACATACGTGGCGGGTGCGGAGAGCTTCCCAAATAGCGTCACGAGTCAATGACGGAGCCATGACACCGATACGACCGTCGCCATAGCTTCCCGGATAACCGGAATGTTGGTCGGTAGAAGCCATAATACCGAATTTGTTACCTAATTCAAGACCATATTGAATGGTTCCTTCCCATTGGCGCGGACCCATGTCGTGTAGATAAGGATAGTCTCCCTGGTCGCTTTCTGCCAGACCGTGGCGGGAATACATTTCTACGAATGGGGTAATATCTCCTTCGGTAAAGCATTTCCAGTTGTAACCACGATAGCCACCCTGATAACCCATGTGATGCGGAGTGATAAATACTTTGTGGCCTTTTGCCTTCTGTTTCCAGTCTTCGATAGAAGTACATTCCACAAGCGGTGCGTCAAGATCATAATTCAATGCAACATGGTCACCATGTTCCATGCTGTGGGCTTCGTATCCGACAAAAGTAAGGAATTCACCTTCTTTATTGTATTCATTCGTCATTTTTACGTACTTCTCATAACCGCCTTCACGCAAACGTTTGAAAGCTCCCGTGTGGTAATCGATTACCCATTTCAGGCGGGGATCATCTGCTCCGGGAATATCCGGCCACATAGCATGAGGAGTGACACTGACAAAATCCAATTGTGCTTTCGCTGCTTCAAAAGCATCGCGCATGTCGCCGTGTCCATATGTGATGTTGCAATGGTTGTGTAAGTCGCCCCAGTACATTTTGAGGTTACTGGCTGACGGCATAATTTTTTTTGCTTCTTTGCTTCCAGCTGTGCAAGAACCCAGTAAACTGCCTGAAGCTGCCAATCCGAGGAAAGACCAGCCTGTGTTTTTTAAAAACTTTCTTCTATCCATGGTTTTATCTAATTTATTCGGTTATGAGGCACGGATTACACGGATTTCACGGTTTTTAGAATGATGATGAGGTAAAACAACAGCGTTCATCCGTGTAATCCGTGCCTAAATTTATTATGTAAACTAATTATGAAGCATATTAATTCTTATTGATATGTCCTCTTCTTAGCGGTTTTGCATTTGCCGACGATCACCTTTAAAGAGGACTTTTTCCTTTTCATCCGGGTCAGTATCTTTGTACTGTTTTTGAGTATCCTGAAGCAGCTCTATCAGCTCTTCTTGTACTTTAGCATACTCCGGTTTGCCGAAGACGTTGTTCATCTCTCTCGGATCAGCTTTCATGTCATACATTTCCCATTCGTCAATATCATTGTAGAAATGAATCAACTTGAAATCTTGTGTACGGATACCATAGTGACGTTTTACAGAGTGTTCTGCAGGATATTCGTAGTAGTGGTAATAAGCTGCTTTACGCCAGTCGGCCGGGGTTTTTCCTTCGTTGACCAATATCGGTTTCAAAGAAGCTCCTTGAATATCTGACGGAATATCTACTCCGGCAAAGTCTAGGAAGGTAGGAGCAAAGTCTACATTCATACTGATTGCATTACTGGTACTTCCTGCTTTGATTGCTTTCGGGTAACGGATGATAAGAGGCATACGCTGACATTCTTCATACATGAAGCGTTTGTCAAACCAGCCATGTTCGCCAAGGAAGAAACCTTGGTCGGAGGTGTATACAATGATTGTATTGTCCAGTTCACCAATCTTTTCGAGATAATTCAATAGTCGGCCGATATTTTCGTCTACTGCCAGAACCGTAGCCAGATAATCGCGCATATATTGTTGATATTTCCAGCTGATTAAAGATTTGCCTTTCAAGTCACCTTTGCGGTATTCGGCAATGCGCCCAGCGTATACAGAATCCCATTTATCCTGAACTTCAACAGGCATACGTTTATATACACTATAAAGACGGTTGGTTGTATCTTTCAGCATCTCTTCACGGGTCATCAATTTGAGATCCCAGTCGTTTGTCAACGTGTGTTCGATAGACATATCCTGCTCACGAGCAGCTCTTCCACGACCTTCGTAGTCGTCGAACAGATTAGCCGGTTCCGGGAAAGTGGTATTGTTGAATATACCCAAATGACGGGGAGCGGGCATCCAGTTACGGTGTGGGGCTTTCTGGTGATACATCATGCAGAAAGGCTTGTTCTTGTCACGTCCTTCGAGGAATTTAATTGCTTTGTCGGTAATAATATCCGTAGCGTATCCTTTTTCTATGATATGTTTTCCGTCCTCCCAGAAATCAGGATTGTAATAGTCACCTTGCTCATGTTGGCCGCTAAGGATACTCCAATGGTCGAAACCTTGCGGTTCGCTGATGAGATGCCATTTGCCGATCATGGCAGTCTGGTATCCGGCTTGCTGAAGAAGTTTGGGGAATGTCTGCTGATCACCGTTGAATGTACTTGCATTATCGGTAAAACCATTCTCGTGACTGAACTTGCCGGTGAGGATACAAGCACGTGAAGGTCCCGAAAGAGCATTGACAGCGTAACAATTATCAAAGCGAATACCTTCGTTGGCAATCCGGTCCATATTAGGAGTTTGGATCAGATTTCCTCCATAACAGGACATCGCTTGAGTGGTGTGATCATCCGTCATCATGAAGATAATGTTCGGTTGTCTGACTTCTTCTTTCTTTTGGCTGTTGCAAGAAACGAGGTTTAATGCTGCCAATGGGAGGAGTAGGGTAGAGGAGGTGTAATAGTTTTCCATAATGATGAAGAAGCCTCTCCCAAGAAAAGGAGTAGGGAGAGACTTTGAGGTTTTTTATAGTTTGTATTTTAATGACTGTTTCTTTCCGTTTACTTTCACTTCTACTTCCAGACCGTTTTCATCGAACGCTTTGTTCTTGAATTTAGCGTCAAATTTAGGGGCATCTGCGCTTTTCTTAACCGGGTAGATAACAGTGATGTAACGTACAGCTTCTTCACTGTCTTTTCTTACGTTGAATGATACATTCATACGTTTGTAGCGTTTGCGATAAGCTGTTGAACACCATCCCGGTTCTTTCTTCATACTCATGCCGGCAGGGCCGAAGCATTGCAGTTTCATGTTGCTTCCATCCTCAAACTGTGTCAGGAATGTCATGTCTTCGCGGCTGTTGGCAATTTCTCCTTTCGGCATCTGATAGTGAAGATTGATAGAACCTTTACCGCTACCTACCATCTCATCTACAATGACAAAGTAAGTGTTATTAACGAAGAAAACAGAACGGCGGTGTTTCAAATTCTTATAACTCGGATTTTCAGTTACTAAAGTCTGGATAGCACCTTCCGGTTGCCACAACTTAGTAACAGATTCTGTTGTATCGAGATTCTTATTATCCAGGGTTACTGTGTTGTGAACACAAGTCTGACGGTGCCAGTTGCGTTGTTCCATTACTTCGCCTTCACCGGCGTATACATACGAACCTGAATCCGGGAACAAATTCTTGCCGTTGAACCAAAGTTCAAATGTTCCATTGTCCGGCTGACAGTGCCAGAAAGCTTTCGGACCTGCCTTTACTACCATTTGGGTAGCATCCATTCCCCATGAATTACGGAATACAAAAAAGCCTGATTTCAGGAAACCTTTAGACATATAATCCGGCAATGCACCTTCTTTTCCTTCTGTAGCAAAGTATTTGATTGTCTGGTTCTTCGGGAACAGTTTACTCCATGACTTGTAGTTTTTCACCATTTCTTTCTTTGTTGTCAACTTGGCGTCGCTGAAACATGGATTAGTGTAATCAGGGAAAGAAATGTTTGCATAGAACATAATCATGTTTTCAATGGTATCCAAATAATCTTGGGGGAATTCCTTACGGAATCCGTTAGCATCTGCGATACCTAAGGCTTTACAGAAAATGTTAATAGCTGCCAGATGATAATGTGGGTCAAGTTCGAACTGTCCGCCATCTTCGTATACCTGTACGTGAATTTCACGGTTCAGAATGTCGATACCACTTTTTCTCCAAGCCGGAGCATCTTTGAATTCAGGGAAAAAGGCACCTGCATAAATCATGCGTTGAGCTTCAAACAGTAAATGGTTGCCTTGATCCGAGTAATTAGCAAGGATATGTACAGCATGTTTGTAATAGTTCACCAGGAATTCTGTCAGGAAGTCCGGAGTGAAAGAAGGTGAGGGAAGGAATAACTGGAACTGTGAAGTCTGGTCTTGCAGACGATTACTCACTTCCAGGGGACGCCATGCAAAACGTACGTTTTCTACTTCGCCTTTGATTTTTCCATCACTTACCAGCTCATATTCTTTCTTGTCCATCTTCACTAACGGATTTTTTTTAATCCAATCGATATACTGGTGTGCCCATTCTTTAGCATATTTTTCATCACCGGATATACGGTAAGCCTTACCCATCGGAGTGAACCATTTGTGACGGTGCAACTGCCAGCGGAGCTCATTATCTTTCACCGGCCAGTATTGCCAGTTGATATCTTCTCCATAATTGTAAGAAGGTTGATAACCTTTATGTACGAAGAATGTATGTTTCAATCCATCATCCGCCCATTGCTGTTCTTCTTTGCTGATAGTCACTTTGTTCAGATTGATATCCGGAGTTTTTACGTTGGTACGTGCACGGTAATAGTCCAGTAATGCTTTGGCAGCATCCTCATCTTTACCCTCCTGATGCAAAGTTTTTACTTTCTCCAGTCCCGGATAGTCCAGGTTAAGGAGAGAAAAGACTTCGCTTTTCAGTTCTTGGGCGTAACCCTTGCTTACGAAACATGCGATTGCAAGCAGAACGATGTACTTTAAAGTTTTATTCATGATATAATAGGTGTTATAATTTAATGTATTAGATATCTTTATAGTTGATACCTTTCAGATCCATGAATCTCTTCAATGCTTCCAGATAATAGTAGTCAGCATAGTTCAGTGGAGTGTCTATTTCAGAACCATTCGGCAGTGAACCTACGGAATGCATCAAAATGAATCCTTGATTGTCACCCACTTTTGCGAGATATGCATCACTTGACAAACTTTTCAGAATCTTTTCTGCATAATCCAGATATTTCTGTCCGTCGGGAACCATCGTACTTAGTTCGATCATTGCAGAAGCAGTAACAGAAGCGGCCGATACATCACGTGGAGTTTCTTTGGTTACAGGAGCATCATAATCCCAGTAAGGAATAGCATCATCCGTTTTTACGCGGTTCATAATCATATCAGCTATGTCCTTTGCAAAGTTCAGGAATATGCTGTCATTCGTTTCGCGGTAGCAAGCGGTATATCCGTATATAGCCCATGCCTGTCCCCGTGCCCATGAAGAGTCATCGTTCTTGCCTTGGAAAGTTTGTTTGTTTTCCACTGTTCCGTCGTTGTTATAGCTTACTACATGCCAGCAAGTATAATCCGGGCGGAAGTGATTATGCATTGTAGTCATGGCATGCTTGATAGCGATGTCTTTATATCTATTGTCACCTGTTGCTTTTGCTACATTGAACAGAAGATCAAGGTTCATCATATTGTCGATAATAACCGGGAAGTTCCATGTTCCGAAATCCCATGAGCGAATAGCGCCGATGGAATCGTTGAAACGACCACAGAGGTTATCGGCAGTTTCTTTCATCACTGCAGCGATTGTATCGTTAGGTGAAAGACGTTCTGCATTGCCGTAACTACAGTTGACCATAAATCCCAAATCATGTGTACCTTTATAATAACGCACCGGATTCAGAAGATTTGTATATTCGATTGCTTGAGTTTTCAGTGTATTGTTTCCTGTCAGTTCGTATGCATACCATAATGAACCGGGGAAGAAACCACTCGTCCAGTCATAAACGTTGCAGAGGCGACGTTTGCCTAGCTGGTCAGCAGTGGGTTGTGCGCGTAGTGAATCCTTAAATGTTAATGAATCTCTTTCCAACTGGCGGCAAAGGAAATTCATGTCATAGCCGGTACGGATGGAACGTGGCAACATCCCTGTACCACTAACCTCTTCTGCGGAAAGTTGTAATTGGGCAGAAGCTACATCCAGTCCTTTTTTTATCCAACTGTAGTCTTCCTTTGGGGTTGTCTGGCACGACGCGAGTGCAATACTAACCGAAGCAAAGAGAACAAGTTTCTTTTTCATGTTATTCATTTTAAGTGATTGTTTTTAGAAGTTTTGTACTGATGCAAAAGTATGCGAAAAGCCTAATTTTTTATTACAGGATTGTCGAAAAGGCATTTAAATAGAGCTTTTCAAGTTTCGATTTTGTTGAAAAAGGTTTTAAATATCTCCAATATGCCCCAACCAAGGCATATTGGAGAATACTTTATTTAAATTACCATTTAGGATTTTGATTGAATAAAATACATAAATCCATATCTCGTTGTGGAATAGGGAATAACTCATGTTTACCATTAACTGTATATGTTGCCACAGAATAATTAGGAGAGCCAGCACTTTCCCACCAATAACCTAATTCTTTCGCAGTCTCTTGTATGGTATTATAATAAATACCCCAACGAACTAAGTCCATACGTCGATGACCTTCGAATGATAATTCATAACTACGTTCTTTACGAACTGCTTCACGGAATCCTTTTTCATCAAGCCCTTCTGTTAAATCACATGTACTTGTATTACCCGGGTTACCATAACCACGACGACGTACTGCATTAATAGCATTGTATGCATCGGTTGTAGGACCATGTTTCCATTCATTCAATGCTTCAGCATATAACAACAATACATCAGCATACCGTAAGAAGTACCAATTTACATTTGATTTATCATTATTAATGAAACTGTTGGTCGTTACATATTTCTGAATATCCCATTTGGCTGGGGTATAATTCTGTTTATTTTTTTGTGCTTTTGTCGGATCTGCATCTTTTGCAGCTGCACTTTCTTCCGTGTCACTAGCACTAGCTGCCCAAAGAGTTTTCTTTGTGTCAGTATATTGGTAGTTGGCTACGGACAAATCACGACGAATATCAGCTGTATTCTCTCTCCAGTCAAGTACAAATGTATGAACTACCTTTACGTTAGCAGCACAACTTCCACGAACACCAGCAATTGCAGTAGTTTTTACCCCATTCCATTTACCGATACGCCCTACTGGATCACTATTACCAGATACGGTTGGTGAGTAAAACGAAATTTCAATTAAGCTTTCAGTAGGATCCCAAACCCCATTACAAGTATTTTTCCATAATTGCTCATAATCTGTTAGTAGTCCATGTTTTCCAGATTCAATTAGGATACGTGCAGTTTTGGCCGCAGCCTCCCATTTGGATGTATCTTTCACTGGATCTCCTGCCCAAGTAGCATAGACTTTAGTAAGTAATCCTAATGCAGCTCCTTTTGAAAAACGGTATTCATTACTTTCACGATATTGGTCATCGATTGCATATGGTAATATATCAGATGCATATAACAAATCATCTTCAATGTACTCATAGACTTTTTCTGGGGCTGATTGTACATATGTTGCCGGATCTTGATTAGACATTTCTGTACTGGTCATCAAAACTACATTCCCAAATCGTCTTACTAACTCAAAATAAAACATAGCTCTTAATGCCCTGGCCTCTGCAATGTATATGGTTGCCAGTTTCTTATCAGTGTTAGTATACGATTCTATTTTGTTAGAAATACGTTCTAAAAAATCATTAGCCCTGTAGATACCTGTATAGAGTGCAGCCCATGTTTGCTGTACTTCTGATTGTGTTGTGGGAAATGAGTTCGTAGGAATTATACGAAAGTTTTCATTGCCACTTCCTTCTACCTGTGAAATGTCTGTTCCTAAATTGAATAGTATGGATAAATGATAACCATACATGGCATCTACAATGGTTGTACGGTATACGCCAAGTAATACATCCTTTGCTTCATCCGCATTGTTCATATAATTTTTCTTCTCTACTTCAGTTCTGGTTTCTTCCTCCAATGAACAAGAAAAAGGAAGTAAACACATTACTGATATGGCTATATAGTATATTATCTTTTTCATATTATATTTTTTGTGGATTAGAATTGAAGATCAATACCAAATGTAAATACTCTACTCTTCGGGTAGGCACCCCAGTCTAGTCCTGGAGTCATAGGGTTGCTGCTTGCACTATTAACTTCCGGGTCATAACCGCTGTATCCGCTTATGCAGAATAAATTCTGACCTGTTGCATATATGCGAAGCTTAGATGCATGAAACTTACGAGTCCATTTGTGTGGCAGTGTATATCCTAAAGTTATATTTTTTAAACGTAGGAATGAGCCATCTTCTATAAAGCGGGAATATACATCATTAACAATATATCCATCCTGTGAAGGAACTTTATTTGATGCATTTGTCGGACTCCAACGATCGGCAACTTCAGCCAACATATTTCTACGGCCACTTCTGGATTGTGTAGCATACAAACGGGTAGCATTATATATGTCATTTCCATAATTGAACTGGAACATGAAACTGAAGTCTATACCTTTGTAATTAAATGTATTTGTAATACCACCATACCATTTGGGCATAGCATTACCAATAACGGTACGGTCATTAGTAGTAATAATGCCATCGCCATCCTGATCTTTATATTTCACAACACCCGGCTTAACACTACCATATCGTGCATTATTTGTGATTCCTTCTTTCAGAATCAACTGATTGTCAGGAGTTGTGTAAAAATCAGAACTTTGATAAATACCGTCAAATTCATATCCGTAAATAAGACCAAGTGACTGTCCGACTGTTGCAATATAGTCATATGCAGTAAAGTTGCTGTCGAATCCAGAACGTGCATACATTGACTCTACTCCTGAAGCTAATCCCTTCAACGTGTTTTTGATAAATGAGATGTTGAAGTTGGTCTGCCAAGTAAAGTTACGTGTCTGAATATTAGTAGAGTTAAGACTTAGCTCAATTCCTTTATTCTGGATCTTACCAATATTCTGCATTTGTGAATCGAATCCAGTAACATGTGCTAATGACTGTGCTAATAATAGATCTTTTGTATCTTTGATAAAGAAATCAGCTGTAACATTTAATCTGTTGTCAAAGAATCCTAAATCGACTCCTAAGTTAACACTGCTTGCGCCTTCCCATTTTAAATTAGCATTTTTCAATTGTTTGGGAGTTAGGACAGTAACAGTGTTGTTGCCAATTCCATATTTGTTTGCTTCATATAAATCCATGGAAAGATAATTGGAAATACGGTCATTTCCTACGATACCCCAACCTAGACGGACTTTAAAATTAGATACCCATTCAACATCTTTCATGAAAGCTTCTTCCGAAACACGCCATGCGGCTGAAAATGAGGGGAAGAATCCCCACTTATTTTTATTAGAGAATACAGTTGATCCATCGGCACGTACTGTAGCTGTAAATAAATACCGATTATCATAGTTGTAGTTTCCACGTGCAAAGAATGATAGAAGCGTTTTCTCGCTGTAACTACTTTCAACTCTACTCGGAGTAGCTCCCAGTCCCAGATAGTCGTTGCCTAAATTGTCAAAAGGGAAATCCATTGCTTCACCTAGTAAATATTCTGTGCTTTTAAAAGAAACTTCATGACCTAACATAATGTCATAGTTGTGCTTTTTTACCTTCTGTTTCCAAGTAAGGTTGTTGGAGTTTGTCCATCGTACGTCACGACCCATTTGTGTGCGTCCATAAGGTTTTTGACCATTACGGTATGCTTCTTTTGAACCATCTTTGTAGAATATATCTGTACGATTGTTGGTTGTATTGTAGGTCCCTGAAGTCTTGAATGTCAGTCCTTTAATGATCTGCCATGTTGCCGAAGCGTTTCCGGACCACATTTCTGCACGTTTATTATTTGTTACCGACTCGGTTTGTTTAACTGGGTTTACTTGGGCTAAACTTTCACCTGATTCGAGCATTTCAGGGTCAATAGCTGAAGCTAGGAGTTCTTCGTCTGTCAGTTTTAGTCCACCCGTGGGACGGGCACTTAATATTTGTGCAAGCATATTGAAGCGTCCGGAATCACCGGATGTACCTACACCTTCACGGTTTGTCAATGCATAGTTAACAGTAAAATTGAAGGAAAGGCTTTTACTTAATTTCTGATCAAGACGGAATTTACCTGTTGTTTTATTAAAACCACTATTTTTGAAAATACCATTTTCAATATAGCGTGAGAATGATGCATTATATTTAGTATCTTCCGTACCTCCCATAATTGATAAACTATGATCTTGTGACCACGTCGGATTGAATGTTTCATCTTGCCAGTTTACACCGCTTACACCAATATAGTCATCCAGGGATTGATAACGATAAGGGTTTCCGTCATCATCATTTCCTGTTTTAAAATAACTGTCGGAGTATTTAGAGTTTACTTCTCCTTGTAATTTAACGAATTCATATGGAGATAGGACATCTAATTTCTTTGATATTTTACGATAACTAGCTGAACCATTATAGTTAATAATAGGTTTCCCTATTTTTCCAGATTTAGTGCTGATCAATACGACTCCATTTGCTGCACGTGCACCATAAATAGCTGAAGAAGATGCGTCTTTCAGAATCTCAATAGACTCAATGTCAGAATTAGACAGATAGTCAATATCATCTACTTCAAAACCATCGACAATATAAAGTGGAGAGGAATCTCCCGTCAGAGTTCCGACACCACGGATATTAATACTGAAACCAGCACCTGGAGTACCATCTGTTGATGTGATTTGTACACCTGCGATTTGTCCTCCTAATGCGCCTGCCACTGAACTGGTTTTAAATCCTTCTACATCTTTGGCTGCTATAGAAGCTACGGAACCTGTTAAGTCACTGCGTTTCATTGTGCCATAGCCAACTACAACTACTTCATCTAGAGTTTGGTTGTCAGGAACCATTTTAATGTTGACGGTAGGTTGCCCGGTAAATTTAATTTCCTGTGTTTTGTATCCAATATATGAGAATGTAATAACAGCACCTTTATTGGCTTTAATTGTATAATTACCATCAAAGTCAGTTATACTTCCAGTTGAAGTTCCTTTTACTTGTACAGTAGCTCCGATGAGAGGAGTATCTGTTTCGTCTACAATAACACCTTTTAAAGTGGCATTCTGGGCATATAGGCTGATCGTTAGGATCAGTGTCAAGAGGGTGAACCACCCTCTTGTGCTAATTGATTTTATAAAATTTATATTGTACATAACGAGTATTTTTGCATGTATTTATTAGAATTTAGTATCAAACCAGATAAACATAGGAGAAACTCTTGCTCCACTAGCAGCTCCTTGAGGATCTTCTCCTTTGACGCTGTAAGTCATTTGACCAATCATTGCTCCATTAGCATTGCCATCTTTTGTGCGCCACATATTAGGATTAATATGTACCTTAAAGTCGGTCTGATCTATGTATCCTAGAGGTTTACTCAAATCTGTTATATTATCAAAATATGAGACAGGTTTTCTGGATGTACCTGCATCTATACTATATGAATTCCATAATGTAGATAAGAAATTGTTGACTCCTTGTGCTAATTGACCACTTATATGTGAATCGGGACCTGCTATGTTATAGTAGAAGAAATCACGTCTATAGTCTAATCTGAATGTTGATTTGTCTATATCGGTTCCTAAGCTTGGAGCTTCAGATACACCACCTTTCATCGGATTAACTTGGAAGACAAATGGAGTGTATTCTAATTGTACATTATTATCTGATAAAGTAGAGAAGTGGAAGAATACGGGTTGACTTACAGAAACTGCAGTTTTTCCTTCTCCTGCTGTAGCTGTAACCATAACCATACCACATTGTCCGGCTTTTAAACCTGTGATAGTAATTTGTCCGGTAGTAGCATCGATAGTTGCTTTTGTATTGTTGGGATTATGCTTCAATTCAACCTCCCATTTTAACGATTTCAATCCACCCGATGCATCTGTTGAAACTGGCGTAGGTTTGACTGTGTTGAGTTTAGCACCAGCTGCAATTCTAAATTGATCAGCGTAGTTCTCTATTGGCTGTAAGTTTAGATTGTTTCCATAACGGAAGAATGTGAAATAATTCGGATTTTCTATAATCTTCAATGTAAATGTCGCAGTTTCTGAACCTTTGGTATTTGTTGCCATCACTTGAACGGTATACTGTCCGACAGGAATAGTATTACCTTTTTTAATAGTGATGTTGCCATCCAGATCAAGATTTAATTGTCCTTGAAGTTCAGTTGCGAGGTCTATGAACTCATATTTCACTTCATCACCTTTGAAGTTGTCATTCTTCTGAATATCAATTTCTACAGCTTGAACTTCTTCTACATTAGTATATCCGAAATTGGCTATCGGCTCTATAAATTCGACTGCATTTAATGTGAGTACATTTTCAAATACGACCCCTTCTGTAGAGTATTCGTTTATAACTTTGACACTGATTTCGTATTTTTCTCCATCTTTGAAACCATGATGCGCAGCCACAGACAATACTCCAGTTGTTGGATCTATAGTAATTTTGTCTGTACTTGGGCTTATTGAGCTGATGCTGTAAGTCAACCCTTCTGTAGAACCTTTCAGTACTGGTGGGTTGCTCTGGAAAGTTGTTTCCGGACTAAGCTCTCCCTCTTCTTCTATTTTACCTTCATTGGGAGTATATGTTAGAGACAGAGGTCTGGAAGTGACATTAATTTCCAATGCATTTTCAAAAATACCCATTTCAGGATCTTCTCCAGTCGCTGCTGTTGTTAACTTGAATGATAAGATGTATTTGCCAGGTTGGATATTCTGGTTACCTTTGATAATTGATATTTCGCCGGTTTCCGAAACTGTAAAATAAGTGTCTGGGTCTTCTATTATAGTTTCATTCCATACAACGGAAGCAATTGTGTAGTTTGTAATGGAAATATGATTACCTTCCGTTGTTATTTGTGAGGTCGGTAATTCTTGACTGCTTTCAGTATCAATAATATCTGCATATTCTACCTGAAGTTTTTCAGGAATGGCTTTGATGCCATCTGGCACAGGTTTCATCATATTGATTTCTACAATATCTGCATATTCGTATCTGCTACCATTAGAATAGCAAGAGATAGATAACTTGTACAAGCCTACTGGAGTATTGCCTGTACTATTTAATGTGATTTTTCCTGTTTCTGAATCAATGGTAAAGATATTGCCAGAAAAGGCTTCTCCATCGAGTGTTATTTTGGTAATACTAAAATCGTATGGAGTACTACCTTTGTAAGTCGGACTACTGATAATTCCTGTCATGGAAGGTCCGATATCAGTCATACCTGTGTAGTAAATAGTAAACTTCGTAGAGTCAGTGGTTTCCGTATCAGTACAAGAACTATTGACTACTGTCAATATGATTACTATGAGTGTTCCTAGTAATCTTGAAGTAATGTTTAGTAATTTAGATCTCATATTTTAAGAGTTATTAGTTTATAAGGTATATGATAATGGGTATATAGTTCCTCCTACATTTACTTCTATAGATACGCTATTTTCACTATATCCGTTATCTGTGAAATGAGCAGATATGTTATTTATATCAGTGCTTTTTTTAACTGGTATGATAACTGTGATATAACGTGCTGTTTCATTAGATTCTTTATTCATATCTATAGTATATGATTGCCGGTCATTATAGTTACCGTCAACAAGATATGCTATGCGTCCTGTAAAAGGTGAACAGGTTATCTCCTTATTGGCAAAAGTACGTACAATGATATTATTGTCATTGCTAAATGCTGTATGAACACCGTTTTCTTCTTTGTCCATAACTACTTCGGTACTACTACCTTCACAAAGATTAAAGCTTAGATTTACAGTACCTTCAGCACTCCCAATGCCTTCGTCTACCAGTACGAAAAATTCTTTATTTACATAAAATACAGCACGACGGTGTTTTAAGTTGTCATATCCTTGATTCTCAAATACAACAAGTTCTGTTGCACCTTCTTCAGATTTTAAAAGTTTGCCTTCGGCCTTTTTTATGTTTTGCTTCCCTAATGATAATGTATTATGCTTGTCAATACCGCGAAACCAATAACGTAGTGTGTTGTCGCCACCAGTACTGTAATAGGTACATACTCCTGAATCGGGGAAGAAATTACGCCCATTGTGATAAAGTTCAAATGTTCCATTGTCAGGTTGATTATGGCTGTATGCACTGATAGAGTTGGAGGCGTCATTACTTTTATTATTACTTAAAATCATGACAGTAGAGCCATACGTCCAGCCGTTGCGTAATACGTAATATCCTGCTTGGTCAAATAATTTCATATCGTTATTTGGAGTATGTCCTTGGGGAGTACCACCGTTACCTGCAGTTTGCATGTATTTAAGTTCCTCACTGTTAGGGAACATTTCTACATATTGTTTGAAATTTGTATTTTTAAGTACATTACGTGTCCGACTCCATGAATCATTAAACATGGGTACTACATTATCAGAGCCTTTGCTAAAATAGTTGGGATAAGTGAAATGCATTACTACTTCAGCTGCTTTGCGAAGTGGTTCTGTAAAATTACTAGGCAATTTACTGGAAAGTTGGTTTGCCTCTGCTAATTTCATAGCCTCATAGAAATCTGCTACAATACTTATATGATAATGAAGAGACATTTCTTTATGCCATCCATCACTCATTATCTGATTTTGTACTTCTTCACTAAGTATTTGGTAACCAGTTTCCATCCATTTTTCAGCATTTTTGAATTCCGGCATTAATGTTCCGGCAGTTGCCAGTGCATTAGCTTGTGATATCAGAATATTACCTCCTGATTCATAAGGATAATCAACAAGAAAGTCAGCTTGCTCTGCAAACTCTACTAAAAAAGTAGTAAGCCATTCTGGTGTGAAATTAATAGAGTTTTTGAAGTATTCCAATAATTGTACTTGATCATTGATACGGGTTGCTACTTGTAATTGCCACCAAGACGTTGTGTTTGTACCGCTTTCCGGTTTAGGATTTTGGTCTATCCAATTATTATATACCTCAATCCATGATTGAATGTATTTTTCATTTCCGCTAATTCGATAGGCTTTAGCCTGTGGAATAAACCATTGATGGCGATGTAGTTGTTTCTGATACTCGTCAGAGGCACCTTCTGGAGAAAATGTCCAATTAATCGTTCCATCTTTCTTTAAAGAATATGGTTTCAATGTTTCTTGATCTTCATAGAAATTGTTTACATGAAAGCGATAGTCCTCCAATGCATAATCCGCTTTTGTTTGATCTGCTTCTGAGATTGTTACATTAATTAAGGACAAATTGGGATTAGTAACATTAGTTCTTGTTCTGTAGTATTCCAATAAAGCATTGGCCGCGTAATAATATTCCCCTGTTTCATAGAATTCTTTCACTTTTTCTAATCCGGGATAATTAAGGTTGATAATGTCGAATACGTTGGTATTTACAACATCATTGGGCTTAGAATCGGGAAGTAGATCTATATCTACATTTCCTCCGGTTAATAGATCGTCGTCATCGTCTGCGCATCCTGTAAAAGCGAAAAGCGCACATAAACAAATAAAGAAGATGTTCTTCATACTTTATTAGGTTTTAATTATTAAAAGTTATATTTTACTGTTTGCAAAATTAGCTTATTAAATTATAGACTATAGTCTACCTTGTTCACACTTTGTTCAAAAATGATTTTTTTGATATTAAATTTGTTGAATCATATGTTATTTCTGTCTAAAAAAACTGTTGTGGAACTGATAGAAGGCTATTTTTGTATCATAATGTAATCTAATCTACCAGTGTTTACAAGGTTGGTTTTGTACATTTTTAGGTGTTCTATTGGATGATTTTTAATCCATAATGATTTTTGGAAGTATGAGGAATCGGAGAAATAATAAAATCTGGCTTTTCTCCTTGAGGGGAAATGTAGACCTCTTCTCCTTTTTTTAAATCAATCCGATAAGTATTGCTTTCGAGTGATTGTACAGTGAAGTCTCTTTCTCCTTTAAAGATAGGGTTAACTATATCAGTCGTTATAATGCAAGGTTCTCCAGCCAGACTTTTGATATGGATGAATTGTGTTTTTCCCTGTTTTCTGCTAGCAGAAACTTTGAACGCTCCTTCCGTACGCAGACCGGAATAGGCGATGTCTTTCCATGCATCAGGAATAGCTGGAAAAATGCGGATTTTTCCACCCCAACTTTGTAGTAGCATGTCGTGAATACTTTGAGCACCGGAAAGAGGCGTTTCAATAACAGGACCGCTCTCCCTATACATGGTGGTTGGACTGAGAAACTTGCCAAATAATTTGTTTAAATAAGTTAGTGCGTCATTTCCCTTTCCGATGGCAGAGGATATGGAAGATGCACCTGTACATGAATAACCTAAGAGAGCTTTGGGCTTGCTTTGCCAGAAAGTGAGTGATTTTTCAATCGTTTCGATACCGCCCGGCTGTTCTTTATTGATAAGGTACAGCGGATAGATGGCGAGTAGATGCGAATAATGTCTATGAGAGAATGCATATGGCATATCTTTCCCAATAAGTAATCCATTCTTATCCATAGGATAAGGAGTTAGATTATAAAGGACGTCTTTCCATGTATTAGCCAATGGATCTTGAATGTTCAGACGATGGGCTGATTCCAATAGAGTTTGGCATCCCCAACGTAATAATGCAAGATCAAAATTACAATCTTCCGTACTATCGTACTCAGGAGAATAAGTTGCCGGAAGGTGAAATTTCCCATCTTCTCCTTTTTTAAGAAAATGCAGGTAGTAGTTGATTGACTCTTTTAATAAAGGAAATAGTTTATTCCGTAGAATGTCATCATCCATTTTATGACGGTAGATAAGCCATAGGTTGTGACAGGCCCATGGGAGCAGGCCTACTTGCGCTTTACCTTTTCCGGGAATACCTACTTCTGTAGTCATACATTCCAAATTGGAAGCGACTCCTATGCCTAATGAATTATGACGATAATTAGGATGAATGTTGAGACGTAACTGGTCTATGTGATTGTAAAGTGCATTTTCTAAAGAGGCTGCGAGATCTAAATGGTCGGAAGCATTTAGTGCCCAGTATGTGAGCTGTACATTGAGGTTCCACCAAGCATTTGGCCAGGGAGTTTCCGTCAGCCATGGACCTGTATTGTCTATTAGAGCACGGTCGCCACGGGTAGCAGAAGCTAGTTTGTACATTTGAATCCAATAAAAGTTCTCTTTTTGTGCTTCCGGTAATGTGATGAAGCTACTTGGATAAAAGGAATTCCACCATTTACGATGTGTCTTTTGCAAGGATGGATAGCCTTCGCTTATAGCTTTCCGGATTTCAGTTTTACATATTTCACTCGAATTATTTTGAGGATATGTATGTGTAAGGTTTATCCATAAGGTACGTTCCTTTTTAGTTGATTGAGTCTCTTTCCAGCCTACTGTTGTTTCACCACCTGCCAATAGCTTCTGAACAGATAAGTTGATATCTTCTTTTCGAGTGATTGTTGGTGCAGGATTGAGTTCATAGTCTTTGGGAATTTTATTGATTTGTCCCCGCCTTTTAAAAAGTAGATAGCGGGGACTATTGGCTTCAGCCGCTACCCATTCCCATTTGAAGTCATGTTCTTCTCCTTCTGTAGTTGCTTTTACTGCTATTATCATATTGTCAGCATGGGCAAAGGTTTGTAGGTGGATAACCCCTTTGGTGGTGATAATATCTGTTGATGCTTCGGCATTCCAAAGGTCAAGGCGCATCTTACCGCTGATTATTTCTCCTCTAGGATGCAGGGCAAAGTAACCGGTAAGTAGTCGGGGGATCCCGAATACATCTCTTTTTGTACGATGGTCATGCACATCACAGTTACCGGTTTCCAGACGCAAGTAGTTTTCACCGGGTGCTTTGTAGATCATTAATCCTAATTTGCCGTTGCCTAGATAAGCTGATTCATACCAGTATTCTGGCAGCTTTTCCCATACCATATCTTGCTGGCTCATGAATTCAGGCCAATTAATATCCTGTTTAAGAGTTGTAGAATGGGCGTCTACAGTGAAAGAACAGATTAAAAATAGAAAGATACAGTTAAGGTATTTACGTCGAATATTCATAGTGCTATCTCTTATATTAATTCTTAAGTTCGTAATTTAGATTATATGTTTCATTATCAATTGTCACTTCAATAGAAACATTATCTGAATCTGAAGGATTATCTGTGAATTTAGCGTTAATCTTGTGATTGGAAGCTGTTGTTACCGGATATAATATGGTAATATAACGTACGGATGTGTTTTTCTTTTTCTCCATAACTAATGAATAAGCTTTTCTGACAGAGAATTTTCTATCTGTCTGATATGAGATTCGTCCCTCAAAAGGTTTTAATACAATGTCTTGATTCCCAAAACTGCGAATAAGCAAGTTGTTATTATCTTCAAAAGTTGTATGCGCACCCATCTCTTGAATATCCAAATTGACATTGTTGACTGATGTCTCGTCACAAAGATGGAAATATAATTTGGAATATCCGGTAGCTGCTCCAAAGCCTTCATCTACAAAAGCGAAGAATTCGACAGGCTTTTTCACATAGAAGATGGCACGGCGGTGTTTGAAGTTACTATATCCTTGATTTTCTGTTATTATTAGTTGTTGGTTATCGTTTTCTTCTGATAATAATAGTTTGCCTTGTGCCTTGTTGATGTCTTCGGTTCCGGTGGCTTCATGCTCTTCCAATTGTCCCAAAACCATAGTATTGTGCGCTTTGGTCTGACGGAACCACCTGCGTAATTCCATTACTTCCGTATCATTTTCTTTCATATATGAACAAACGCCGGAATCCGGAAAGAAGTTGCGACCATTGTGATATAGTTCGAACGTCCCATTGTCGAGTTGGTTGTGACTTGAATCTTCTAATTTGGAAGATACATTGTTGCTGTGTACCAACATTGTTGATTGGGGAGTCCAGCCATTGCGTAATACATAGAATCCAGAGTATTCGAACGTTTTGATTTTGGTATCGGGTGGAGTTCCTTTTCCGTATGTTTTCATGTAGTCAAGTTCTGAATCATCCGGGAACATTTTGGCATATTTTACGAAGTTCTTGTTCAGTACACTGCGTGTTTTTATCCACGAATCGTTGAATGCAGGACTGCAATCCTTACTTCCTTTAATGAAGTAGCTGGGATATGTAAAGTGCATGACGACTTTAGTGGCTTTCAGCAAGACGTTGTCGAGTTCTGGAGAAAGCAGGTTGTCCGGTAGCTTATTTAATTGGATTAATCTCTTTAAATCATATAGCCCGTCCACTATACCTATGTGATAGTGGAGTGAGAGATCATTCGTCATCCCATCTCTTAAAAACAATTTTGTGGTTTGCTCATTAATGATGTTACATCCTGTTTTTTGCCACTGTGGGGCATTTTTTAGTTCGGGGAATAAGGTTCCTGCAAAGACTAATGCTACTGCTTGGCTTAGTAGAATATTGTTTTCTCCGGTGTATTTGTACATGGACAAATAATCGGCGTGTTCTGCAAAGTGTATGAGGAAAAAAGAAAGCCATTCGGTTGTGAAGTTGGGAGAGGACTTGAAATGCTCGAATGATTCTGTTTGTCCCATGATACGTGTGGATACCTGAAGTTGATACCATTTGAACTTGTCCGGTTTTCCATCAGGTTTGGGGTTCTTGGCAATCCAGTCGGTATATACTTCTTTCCATGAATATATGTATTTTTCATCGTGAGAGTTTTGGTAAGCTTTCCCTTGAAGGGGCATCCAGTTATGACGATGTAATTGTTTTTGATATTCATTGTCGGCTCCTTTGGGAGCAAATTCCCAGTTAATTGTTTTATCGTTGTTTTGCAATGAATAAGGGATCTTTCTGGTTTTGTCTTCCAGATAATTGTCATTGACATAAAAGCGATATTCGTTTATTGCATAGTCGGCATATCCTTGTTCCGTTTCATTAAGGGTAGTAGATAGGTTTGGATTTATTATCTCTGTTCTATTTTTGTAATAGGTGAGCAGCTTTTTCAGGGCAGCATCACTGTCACCGGTTTCATACAGAGATTTTACCTCCTCCAATCCGGGATAATCAAGATTGAGTATTTCAAATAAATATTCTTCAGTATTCTCTTTCGGAGGTGTCGGTTCCTCTTTTGACGGAATGTCATTGTTCTCTTTTTGAGGGATATCATTATCAGTACATCCTACGATTGTAAAGACAAAGACTAGCAATATATTAATCCGGAAACCGTTTTTGAAATTCATAGTATAAATTTTAGTTTGGATAGATTTTAATTTATATGAGAGCTGGTTATTAACTCTATGCAAATATATGGGGTAAAGTAGCTTTGTTGCTAATAGTTTTATCGAATAGTATATCAAATTTGTGCAATGATTCTGCTTGATATATATAAAGGACAGTATTCTTTCTCTAAATGATGCAGAAGTATTAACGATTTCATCTAATTGAATTTTATAAATCATGCTATCTTTTTAGTAACTTCTTTTAATTAGTTTAGTCAGTTACAGTTAGACAACTCGCTGGTTGCAGTTGTGTATCTACTTAGATGGACAAGTGTAACTTGATGGTTGCACAACTGCAGTTCACTAATGAAAGCAATAGACGGAATTCTTGGATAATGGATTGATAAATAAAGTATTATATGCAAAATGCAGTTTTCTTTCGGAAAAAAGCAAAATCATCCTGTTCTTTTTTGTAAACTAATCTTTATTTTACTCTATTTTTAGGGTTAAATAGCTGATTTTTAGTTCTGCCACATTTTTATATTTCCCCCTATAATACTTAGAATAAATACAATAATGTGGCAGGTTATGGATTTATGATTTCTCTGGAATTATCCTTTTGCTTTCTTGATATACTCCGTAGGCAAACATCCGAAATACTTCTTGAAACTCGTAGCAAAGTAAGAAGGTGTATTGAAACCTACCATTGTGCTAACTTCTGCTATCGTGTAGCGACCATCTTTTAATAATTTGGCCGCTTCATTGAAACGGATCTTTCGTATAAAGTCAATAGTCGATTCGCCTGTAATAGCTTTCAATTTGAGATGTAGATTAGAACGGCTCATGTTCATTTCTCTGGCAAACTCGTCAGTAGAGAATTCAATATTATCCATATTTTTTTCTACAATGGCTACGGCACGTTTCAGTAAGGCTTCATCCATGGCGTTAAACGTAATCTTTTCCGGTTCCACTTCCAGAGATTTAGAATACCGTTCAAGCATACGTCTGCGGGTACGCATCATATTCTGTATCTTCGTAGTCAGGATAGCCAGCGAGAATGGTTTCGGGATATAATCATCCGCACCCATTTGCAGACCTTCCATCTGGTCTTTGACTTCGCTTTTAGCAGACAGGATAATCACGGGAATATGACAGGTACGGATATTTTGCTTCACATTCTTACATAATTTAATACCATCCATCACAGGCATCATGACATCAGTTACAATGATGTCAACTTCATTGTCTTTCAGTTTTTCCAAAGCTTCTTCACCATTCCCGGCTTCCAGCGTATTGAAAAGTTCGGCAAGTCCGCTACTAAGATAATGGCGGATTTCATTATTGTCCTCTACAATAAGAATAGTGCCACGCTTCTTGTCACCGGCTTCGATCGTTTCGCTTTCGATCTTTTCCGTATCAATGAAATACATTTCTTTCGAATTGGTGGAATATACCTGACCTTCCTCATTCAGACTGTCATTAGAAGCCAGTTCGGAGGACTTATAGGTATTTATGTCTTGTGGCAGATAAACAGAGAAAGTGCTGCCTTTGCCCTCTTCACTGTCCAATTCGATACGGCCATGGTGTAATTCTACCAGACGTTGTACCAATGAAAGACCGATACCACTTCCTACGTGCTCACTCTCTATCTGATAAAAACGTTCGAATATTTTTCCCTGTTTGTTGATAGGAATGCCGATGCCGGTGTCACTAACCTGCAGTACCAGCCAATTATTCTCCTCTTTCAATGTCACAGTGATGCTTTGACCGCTTTCCGTATATTTGAAAGCATTTGAAAGCAAGTTATTAACAATCAGTTCCAGATAATTAGGATCAAAAAGTTCCTCTTTATCTTCCAATTCAGAATGGAGAGTATAAGTAATCTTTTTGTGGCGTGCCAGTTTATCATAGAACAAGAAATTATCTTGTATTAGTTGATGCGCATTCTCTTTCTTAACTTTCAACTCGAAAACTCCCAATTCGGCTCGGCGATAATCCATCAGTTGGTTCACAAGATGTAGCAGACGATTAGCATTACGTTGGATATATTCCAGTTGATTACGAGTCCAACGGTCACTGATCTTATTGATTATTTCTTGTAAAGGAGCCAAGATAAGAGTCAACGGCGTACGAAGTTCATGGGAAATATTGATGAAGAAGCGCATCTTCATCTGGTTGATTTCTTCTTGATGCTCCTTGTCTTTGCGCTCGAGCTCCAGTTTTGCCTCCATGCTCTTCCGCATCCAGAAGAAGCGGAAGACGAAAGTGATAAAGCCGATAAAAACAGCAAGGAAAAGCATGATTGCCCACCAAGTCTTGTACCATATAGGGAGAACTATGATTTCCAACATTGTAGGTACGGTATTCCATTTTCCGTCACTATTAGCTGCTTTCACCAGAAAATGATAAGTACCTTGCGGCAAGTTGGAGTAGGAGACAGTACGTTTGTCTGTCAGATAATACCACTCTTTATCATATCCTTCCAATTTATAAGCGAAAGTATTGTGTTGACCTGAAATATAGTTGGATACCACAAATTCAATAGTGAAAGCTGTTTGCCATGATTTTAGCGTGATACTTTCTGTTTCATTGATATTCTTAGTCAGGATACCGGTTTCATCATCCGGACGGACTGTCTTGTTAAACAGTTGAAGTTTAGTGATAACTACCGGAGGAGTGTAAGGGTTGTCCAGTAGGAGTTCCGGGCGGAAAGTTGTGATACCGTTGATACCCCCGAAGTACATTTGCCCATTAGAGGTGCGGCAGAATGAAGAAGTATTAAACTGATTACTCTGCAACCCGTCGGATTCCGTAAAATTACGGAACTTCTCTGTCTCCGGATTGAAACAGGAGATACCGCGGTTGGTGCTTACCCAGAGACGCCCGAAGGTATCTTCCAGAATACCGTAGACCACATTATTGGGTAAACCGTTAGCTGTTGTATATCGTTTGATTTTCTTCTCTTTTTCATTAAAACTGTAGAAACCTTCACGCGTACCTACCCAAATGATGCCATTGGCAGCTTCATAAATGCAATTGGTAAACATCTTTGTTACAGATGATTCCGGAAGAATAGGAGCTTTTTCTATTTCGATCCCTTCCTGCTGAAAGACTGATATACCTTCTTCGCCACCGATCCAAAGACGTTTACGGGAATCTCTGAACAGGATTGTGATTCGTTGTGAAGTAAATGGCGTACCGTCTTTTTCTTTATCTATGGTGGTAAAGCTCCGTTTCTCCGGATTAAAACTAACCAGCGCACTTAAAGTTCCTAATAAAATACTACCCTCCTTGTCAGGAAGAATGGCATATACATTTTCATTGACCAACTGGCTATTCAGCTGATTAAAACTTTCCATTTGTCCACTGTTACGGTGGAGAACAGTCAGACCACCCGCATGTGTTCCTATATATACAAGTGATTTTTGTTCATCTACATATACGGCTTTGATATTGTTGGAACCAATACCGATTTCCCGTTCGTCTTCCTGTAGAATATAGTGTGTAAATTGTTGTGTCTTTGGGTTATATAGATTCAATCCACCATCATTCGTTCCTATCCATAAGTTCTTATTCTTATCTTCGGTAATGCAACTGACTACATTGTCACTTAAAGAATTCTTATATGGAATACGCTGAATATTCTTGAATCTGTTGCGGATCGGATGATAATAATTTAGTCCTCCGAAATATGTTCCAAGCCACATTCCGCCCTGCGAATCCATAAAGATACTGCGGACCGAACGCTGTGACAGACTCCCGCTTTCTACCGGACTGCTGCTATAAGAAACGAAAGAATCGTTTGCTTCATGATAAATGTTTAAATCATTGAATGTTCCTATCCATAGGCGATTTTGCGAATCCAGTGCCAGGGAACGGATATAATTGGAACTGATACTTTTAGGATTGGAAGAAGAATGATGATAAGCTTTTACTTCTTGCGTTTTCGGATTGAGTAGAAGTAGACCGGCTCCTTCGGTAGCTATCCAGATGCGGGTAGGGGATTGCTGTAAAATGGCCTGAATCTGTTTAGTTCCTGTTATCGGACTAATTTTCTCCAGTTTCTTTTGGGGAATGGAATAGCTGTAAAGCCCGTCAACAGGGGTACCGATATAGATAATATCACCATTCCGGTAAAGAGCAGAAGCCACTATCTTATGCATGGCTGTGCTAAAAGAATCATCAACGAATCGTGATTCTTTAATATCGAACATAGTCAGACCTTCCTGTGTACTTATAAGCAACTGCTCAGGCGAGATTTCTGCAATACCATTGATTTGCTGTTTCTTGCCTTTTTTCTCATAGAAGAAATTCCTGAACTTGTCTTTCTCTTCGTCATAATATGACAAACCATCCCGTGTACCGATCCAAACCCGTCCCTGACTGTCGGTCTTTACGATTCGGGAAATATCATTAGCGATACTGTTAGGATCATCTTCATTATGCTGATAAACTGTAAATGAATACCCATCGTACTTGTTTACTCCGTCATAAGTTGCGAACCACATATTGCCTCGTTGGTCCTGATCGATAGAGAATACGGTACTTTGTGACAATCCTTCATTAATAGAGATATAGGAGAAGTTGATTTGCTCCGGAATATCAGAAAAAGCATAATTAACTCCTGCACATAGAAAAAGTAGACAGATTGTTATTTTGTTAAGGCTGCTCATTATTAGTTCATAAGATTAATAATGGCATCAAAGATAGTGAAATCTTTGATATACCCCATGAATTGACCGGAAAACTATACAATCTTTCCGCCCCGCGTTAAATGTCTTTTTTCATAATGAGGTGATTCTCATTGTCGATACGTTGGTATGATATTTCGTTCATAATGCTTCGTATAAGGAATATTCCCAGCCCCCCGATTGGACGTTCCTCCAAAGAAAGCGTAACATCTACCTCGTCTACTTGTGTCGGATCAAAAGAGGCTCCTTTGTCCGTTAATAGGAAAACGAGTTGTTTTTCGCTGTAAGTTACTCTTAATAGGATGGTGTGTTGTTCTTGAGTCGGATAGGCATACATAATTATATTGGCTACGGCCTCTTCCAATGCCAGATTAATATTCATTGTCGTTTCAAATGACAAAGAAAGTTCCTCTCCCAGTTCTTCGATGAAACTGGCTAAAACTGAAATTTCATTTAAATCGTTTGAGATCTTTATTTCTCTTTCCATAATGATATGTGCTTAATTGTTTGTTGTCCCGGGTTCATATTGAATAAGTAAAATAGTCAAGTCATCGCTGGCTTCTGCTTCTTTGACATGCTCTGCTATAGAGTCCACTATACCATTAACAGTGGTGCGTACATCAGACGTGCTATTATCAGACAATGTTTTCAATAACTTTTCGTCTCCATATAGTTCTTTGTCTGTATTTTCAGCTTCTGTCACTCCATCGGTGTAGAGGAACAGTTTACTTCCTTTCTCCAATGTTGTTTCATCTTCGGTATAGGCAAATTCTTCAATGACACCGACAAATATCTGTGTTTTGAATTCAAGGAAAGAAACCTGTCCGTCCGGACGAATCAATATGGGAGGATTATGTCCGGCATTACACAGTTTCAGTTTACCTGTTTCCAAATCAAGGATTCCGACAATAAGCGTAACAAACATGTTGGATTCGTTATTATCAGAAATCGAGTTGTTCATATCCGTCACAATCTTAGCCGGCGAAAGTACCTGTTGTGACAAGGTGCGGAATAAACTACGGGTGATAGCCATAAATAGAGAGGCGGGCACTCCTTTCCCCGAAACATCTCCGATTAAAAAGTAGAGGTGATTACCATCCATATAGAAATCATAAAGGTCTCCACCTACTTCTTTGGCGGGATGGAGTATAGCATGTAAATCTACATCATTGCGTTCGGGATAAGGAGGGAATATCTTAGGAAGCATCCCCATTTGAATTTCCCGTGCTATGGAAAGCTCGCTTTCAATCCGTTCTTTGCTGGCAGTGGTATCTCTTAGTTCACCTACGTAGGTAGATAAAGAGTGTTGCATGAAGACAAGTGAATCATGTAAATCCTTTATTTCATCTTTGGAATGTACTTCCGGCAGGATAACATCAAACCGTCCGGTCGCAATTTCCCGGGCTGATTCGGAGAATTTCTCCAGTGGACTGACAAGGCGTCGGATAATGCTGTATATGATTAGAAATAAAGCTATCATACCAACCATAAAGGTATAGATGATTTTCCGTGAGGTGTTATCCAATTCCTGAAGAATAATCTGGCTTGGACAAACAGTACATACCGACCATCCTATTTGAGGAATGGTTGTGTAAAATGCATACGAGTCGACTCCTTTATTATTGAAGCGCATAGTTCCGGTATGTCCTGCCAGCATTTCGTGTCCGATCTGTTCCTGTGCTAGATTTTCTTTGGCGAAAGCTTCGGAGAATATCGTTTCATTCATGATCTTGCTTCGGTCCATGTGAGTCAGAAAGCTTCCGTTACGGCTAATTAAATAGGTATAGCTGGAAGGATAAGGCTTCAGTAGACTGATTGTATCAGTGAATTGTGTCAGGGATATATTGGCAGTGAAAACTGCATATAGTTCCCCTTTGCTGTCAAACAGAGGTTTGGCATAAGTACTCATGATGAAGTTTCCCCCTCCGTCGTCATAGTAAGGCTCACTCCAATAAGGTTGTTTAAGTAACTGGGGAATAAGATACCAATCCATGCATGGATAGTCATAATTCTGACTGCCCAATACCTGATAGGTTATTTCTCCATTTATTTCATCCTTAAAAGAAGCATAAGGCATGAAATATTTCCCTTTTTCCTTATAATAGTCGGGAACAAAAGCTATGCCGCTTCCGACGATGAACTGATTGTTTCTTACAACAGATTCTATAATATTGTGTAAAGAGTCCGGGTGATCAATATTCTTTTCCAAGACCCAGACAGATTGGTTGACAGTCGTCTCAACAGACAGTAGCTGACCGCTGATTTCTGTAGCAATGTTACTTAATAGTCCATGAGTGCGTTCGATTGCAAAGCCCGTTACTTTCTGTTGGCTATAATAATAAAATAACGCCATGATAGTAGCAAAGATAATTAACGTAAAAGATAGTACGTAGATACTTAGCCGGGTTGCAAAAGAATGGGAGAATGTGTATTTCATGAATGAATGTCTATTATTTTACAAAATTTTCATAACGGATATCATTGGAATTTTGAGTTTGATCCGGCAACAAAATACTTGTTGCCAGATTAAACTCTTCCCGGCTTAGCCGATAGGGACGTTGCCCGCTCTTCTTGTTTGTTTGTAACCTTAGTATCTCATCCAACATTTTACGTTGGTGATATCGGTTGGTTCCTATGTTGTGTTGATGCACTTGTTCCATTACGATGTCCAATGTTTGTTCGCGGTGTTCATTTGCCCATTCCCAGCCACGCATGCTGGCACGGGCTAATTTCTGTACTGCTTGAGGATATTTCTGATAGAATTCTCTGCTAACATAAAGTCCGTCCTCCGGCAGGTTATATCCATAATCCGAGAAATGCATGATATGAATTGAATCAGTCTTTACACCGGCTTCAATTAGTTGTAGAAACTCATTGTAACTTCCTACGAGACAAATATCCACAGCTTTTGATAGGAAAATGTTGACTCCCCCATTGAAACGTATCCATTCCACCTGGAGTTGATATTTGTTGGCTATTTGATCCAGTAGTTCTTGACTAAGATGATTCCATACCCCTATTTTCTTATGTTGCAAAGATGAAATACCCTTGAGTGGTGAACGACTGACAAGCATCAGGCTGTTTTCCTGTGAGGTTTGCAAGATATTGACTACCTGTGCACCTGCAAAATATTCAGTCAGGGCATACGATAGGTTCATAACTACCGCTTGCGAATATCCTTTCTGCAGGAAAGAAAAAGAGCTTGCCGAAAGCGAAGGATGTACTACGTGTACGTCAAGTCCTTCTTCCTTGTAGAATCCTAGTTTGTCAGCTACGTAATAGCCTGCAAATTGTGCTTGTGCCGTCCATTTAGGTGTGAGGTTAATCGACTGCGCATTCACCGGTTCTGTCAGAAAGAACAGAGATAGCAAGATACAGCAAATAATAGATGCTTTTCTCATTATAAGTGGGATTAACGAATGATAAAAAGGCCGGAACAGCCTGTCATATCGAATATTTTCCGTATTTCCGGACGCATAGCTTCCAATACAAGTTGTCCGCTGTGTTGCTTTACACTTTTCTGGAGGGTTATCAGACTTCTTAAACCGGAACTGCTGATATATAGTAATCCTTCGCAGTTGATTATTATATTAGGATTCTGAATGCTTAGCAGAGGTTGGATGAGAGCATTGAATTCGTTCGTATTGGCAGTGTCCAATCGTCCTTCAACAGTGAGTATGATAACTTCCTCTATTTTACATAAGTTCGTTTTAAGAGTTGCTTCCGGTTTGAAATCCATGTCTATTTTTTTAGTCAGGATTAGTTCGTTTTGACTGTCCGTCGAATGATATTCTACTTTATCCATGGTGCGGCGAATCAGAAAGAGCCCCAAACCTTGTGTCAGTTGCTGTTCCAGAGATAGTGCATCTCCTGATGCTTCATTTTCAGATTTTGTGGGATCGAATGAAATACCATCGTCAATAATTTGGGCAATCAGTAGTCCGGGTGCCACGGAAGTTTTCAATATGATTTCACCTTTTTGATTTTGAGGGTAACCGTGATGGATAATATTGCTTATTGCTTCTTCAATAGCAAGATTGAGACTCATTGTAATGCCGGAAGGTAAATGTAATGATATGCCTAATTCTTCGATGAATTGGGCAATTATTGCAATTTCCTCTACCTGATTTTCGATAGTGATTTCCTTTTCCATATTCTTTAAGTAGCGCGTCATATTATAATTTATTCTTGTTTGGGGTGAATGCTGCCACAAAAGTATTAGTAAAGGTGAAAAGTCTGAAATATATTACCCCCAAATAGTTCCCATTTTAGCTAATCTCCCTATATTGGGACGCTTTTTGCAAGTGGGATGCTCCCGTTCTTTTCGCGAAAAGACTACTTTTGTCGCTCAAAACAAAAAAACATGGTAAACGTAATTGTTCTCTGCATTGAATTGTTGCTGGATATTGTGGGCTTGGTATTGGGAATACTTGTTTATTCACGTTCTTCAGACAATAATGGACTTACAAAAGCATGGGGAGTATTGGCTATCACTCTGTCCCTTCTTCTTTTGTGTGATAATCTGGAATGGATGTGGATTTTCAGTAGAGGAGGTGAGGAGACGATTCCGCGTTTTACTGAAGTTCCGATGAATCATCTTTCGATATGGCATATTGTCCGGGTGATTGTCTTTTTTCAATTCTTTTCTATTTTTCCTATAGCCTCATTGAAACCGGGATGGATGACTTTTTCAAGAGTCGTCAGTTTATGTATTCCTATTTTGCTGATCACATGTATAGCTTGTTGTTATGAGTTTTTCAACGGTCACTATACTACTCTAAAATCTTTTGCCTCCATTCGGGAGAATATTGGTGAACAGGATGTACGGGTAAGGCTGATGCTGTTTATAATCAGTGTAATTACTCCTTCCGTAAATTTCCTCTTTCCATATATGAGACGATGGATCCCAGTCCGACGTAAACAGAGTAAGGCAATGTCGATTTATATGATGTGTTTTGCTATCATCATGTCCGGCTATATTTGGCTGATGCTGGGTACTAGTGGATTATGCTTTAACGTGTTCGGTTATATTGTAATCCTTCCCGTCCTTTTTTTAAATATACTATATTTGCGTAATGAGAATCCGCTTTCTTTACCTCCCCAGCCTGTAGAAGAGTTGGAGATGGAAGAAATAGAAGCCATTCGGGAAATTGCAGTTTCACCTGTCGTTCTTGAACTATCCAATCAGATGCAAAGTCTTATGAAACATAGTAAATCGTTTACTAATCCTCTATATTCCTTACAGGATTTTTTGAATGATTTGAATACGAATGAAAACAGACTCAATAAGGCTCTTCATTATGATGGCTTTTCCGGTTTCAGAGATTATATTAATTTCTACCGTTTGCAGTATTTTAAAGAACAGGCACAGCTGAAAAAAGACCTTACAGTAAAGGAATTAATGTTTTTGAGCGGCTTTACCTCCCGTTCCAGTTTTTACCGTTATTTTGCGAGTGTGGAAAAAATGTCTCCCAGTGAATATATGGAGATGCTCAATAGAGAAAATTAATAAGGAGTGTGGGAAAAGAATCACCACAGATCATAGAATTAGCACGGATTTGATTGTAATTCAAAGATTATCAATGCAGAATCGATGTTTCTTTTATGTAATCTGTGGTGAAACTTGAAACTAACAGGTTATTTATTTAGCTAAATCTCCTATTTCGTCTAAATTCTTCTGAATATCATCATCAGTCAATGAATAGTTTACCAAGTCACCGGCCAAATACTTATCATAAGAAGCCATATCAATCAGGCCATGTCCGGAAAGATTAAACAGGATTACTTTTTCTTCTCCTGTCTCCTTGCATTTGTTAGCTTCGCGGATAGCCGCTGCAATAGCGTGGCTGGACTCTGGAGCCGGAATAATACCTTCAGACTGTGCAAACAGACAACCTGCTTCGAAAGATTCCAATTGCTGTATATCTACTGCTTCCATCAGATTGTCCTTGAGCAACTGTGAAACGATGACACCTGCACCATGATAACGAAGACCACCGGCATGAATATGGGCCGGAGCAAAATTGTGTCCTAGGGTAAACATCGGTAGCAACGGAGTATATCCGGCTTCATCACCGAAGTCATACTGGAACTTACCACGTGTCAGTTTCGGGCAAGAAGCAGGTTCGGCAGCAACAAAACGAGTCTTTTTTCCTTCCTGTATCGTGTGACGCATGAATGGGAAAGAGATACCTCCGAAATTGGAACCACCTCCGAAACAACCGATTACGATATCCGGATATTCACCTGCCATTTCCATCTGTTTTTCAGCTTCCAGTCCGATAATAGTCTGGTGAAGAGTAACATGGCTAAGTACAGAACCGAGCGTATATTTACAGTTGGGAGTCATTTGTGCCAGTTCGATAGCTTCCGAAATAGCTGTTCCCAACGAACCCTGATAAGTGGGATGTTTAGTTAGAATATCCTTACCGGCACGGGTAGACATGGATGGAGAAGGAGTCACCTGTGCTCCGAAAGTCTGCATGATGCTGCGGCGGTATGGTTTCTGTTCATAACTGATTTTTACCTGATAAACAGCAGCTTCCAAACCGAAAACCTTAGCTGCATAAGAAAGAGCGGCTCCCCATTGTCCGGCACCGGTTTCAGTGGTGATGTTGGTCACCCCTTCTTCTTTGCAATAATAAGCCTGTGCCAATGCAGAGTTCAACTTATGTGAACCGATAGGGCTGACACTCTCATTCTTAAAATAGATATGAGCCGGAGTACCGAGTGCTTTTTCCAATCCGTAAGCACGAACTAGCGGAGTACTGCGATAGTATTTATACATTTCGCGCACTTCTTCCGGTATTTCGATCCATGCATCGGTCTGATTCAGTTCCTGATGACACAGTTCCTTAGCGAAAATCGGATACAAGTCTTCCGCTTTCAGTGGTTGTTTGGTTCCCGGATGTAACGGAGGCATAGGTTTGTTTACCATATCAGCCTGAATGTTGTACCAGTAGTGTGGAATTTCTTCTTCGGGTAAAATATACCGTTTTCTTTTTTCACTCATAATATTGTAGTTTTTTAGTTTCTTGTTGCCAAAAGTACTCAAATTTTTAATATTCAGAAAATTTTGTCAACAAAGAATCGGTTCTAATTGTTATTTTACTTAAGTTTGCACGACCCTGTTAAAAAAGATGATATGAAGATTTATCATAAGTTTTTATTGTATCAGAATAAACTGCTAAAACCCTATGTACGTATCTTGTTGGGGCTGGTAGAAGCACTCACCTATCTGGCATCTCTGTTGTTGATTGTCGGAGTAGTATATGAACACGGCTTTCCCTTATCCATAGATGAAGTGGCGAATTTGCAGACATTGTATAAAACAGTCTGGATCATCTTTCTGATTGATGTAACTTTACATATCTCACTGGAATACCGGAATACTAAAAAACAATACCGGCGATTGGCCTGGATATTAAGCGGATTGTTATATCTCACTCTAATACCCGTCATTTTTCACCGTCCGGAAGAAGAAGGAGCTATTTTGCAGATTTGGGAATTCCTGCATGGGAAGTTTTATCATCTCCTGTTGCTATTAGTCCTTTCCTTCCTCAACTTGTCCAATGGGCTGGTGCGCCTGTTGGGACGGCGTACCAATCCGTCCTTGATATTGGCAGTCAGTTTTATGGCTATTATCCTGATTGGAGCAGGCTTGTTGATGCTTCCGCGCTGCACGGTGAATGGCATTACTTGGGTGGACTCTTTATTTACGGCTACCAGTGCCGTATGTGTTACAGGGTTGGTTCCGGTAGATGTATCTACAACATTCACCACTTCCGGATTAGTTGTCATAATTCTATTGATTCAGATCGGCGGATTAGGAGTGATGACATTAACCAGCTTCTTTGCCATGTTCTTCATGGGGAACACTTCCATTTACAATCAGCTCGTTGTGCGTGATATGGTTAGTTCCAATTCGTTAGGCTCATTACTGTCTACCTTACTATATATATTAGGTTTTACTTTAGTGATTGAAGGGATTGGCATGGCCTCGATTTGGTTTAGTATTCACGGTACGTTGGGAATGACTTTGGAAGGGGAGTTAGGTTTTGCTGCTTTCCATTCTATATCAGCTTTTTGTAATGCAGGCTTTTCTACACTTTCCGGTAATTTAGGGAATCCGATGGTGATGACCAATCATAATGGACTGTTTATTTCTGTTTCTTTACTGATAATCTTCGGGGGGATCGGCTTCCCCATTCTTGTCAATTTCAAGGATATTGTATTGTATCACCTGCGTCGTTTCTGGAAATTGGTCTGTACACGCAAACTGGATCGTCACAAAATGCAGCATCTCTATAACCTGAATACGAAAATTGTGTTAATCATGACTTTCCTGCTTTTATTAATCGGTACATTAGCTATTGCTGCTTTTGAGTGGAATGCTTCCTTTGCCGGTATGCCTTTGGCAGACAAATGGACTCAAGCCTTCTTTAATGCCACTTGTCCGCGAACAGCCGGTTTCAGTAGTGTCGATCTGGCATCGTTGAGCGTGCAGACTTTATTAGTTTATCTATTCTTGATGTGGGTTGGCGGTGGTTCACAATCTACGGCAGGTGGTGTGAAAGTGAATGCTTTTGCGGTCGTGGTTCTGAATCTTGTAGCCGTATTGCGTGGTACTGAACGGGTAGAAGTGTTCGGCAGGGAATTGTCTTACGATTCAATCCGGCGTTCCAACGCAACAGTAGTCATGTCATTGGGAGTGTTATTCATCTTTATTTTCACATTGAGCATACTCGAACCGGGTGTTTCCATCATGGCATTGACTTTCGAATGTGTCTCTGCACTTAGTACTGTAGGATCCAGTCTGAATCTGACCCCTCATTTGTGTGATGCCAGTAAGTTGTTGGTATCCTTGTTGATGTTTATCGGACGTGTGGGATTGATAACATTGATGTTGGGAATTGTAAAACAGAAAAAGAATACAAAATACCGTTATCCGAGTGATAACATTATAATAAACTAAAGATATGAAGTATATTATTATCGGTTTAGGAAATTACGGTCATGTGTTGGCCGAGGAATTGTCTGCGTTAGGACACGAGATTATTGGTGCGGATATTAGTGAAAGTCGTATAGATTCAATCAAAGATAAGGTTGCTACAGCTTTTGTCATTGATGCCACTGACGAACAATCATTGTCAGTGTTACCATTGAATAGTGTGGATATAGTGATTGTAGCGATTGGTGAGAATTTTGGTGCATCGATACGTGTTGTTGCTCTGTTGAAGCAGAAAAAGGTTCCCCGCATCTTTGCCCGTGCTATTGATGCAGTACATAAAGCAGTGCTTGAAGCCTTTGATCTTGAAAGAATCCTGACTCCGGAAGAAGATGCTGCCCGTAGTCTGGTGCAACTGCTCGATTTCGGCACAAACATGGAAGGGTTCCGCATTGATCAGGATTATTATGTTGTGAAGTTCACGGTTCCAGAAAAATTTGTAGGATATTTTGTGAATGAGTTAAATCTGGATGAAGAATTTCATCTGAAAATGATAGGCTTGAAACGGGCAAATAAGATAACCAATTGCCTGGGTATTTCTCTGACCGAACTTCATGTGAAGAATGAATTATCGGCGGATGAGAAAGTGGAAGAGGGAGATGAGCTGGTTTGTTACGGCAGATACCGAGATTTCCAAACTTTTTGGAAAGCTATTTAATTTATTGGATTTCCGGTTTGCATTGATGGATCGTTACGGGATGCACTTTAACTTTGCATGCCGTAGATGTGAAATCAAGCTGCACAATCTGGCTTTGTGATGTTGCCGGTTTTCGTTGGTCGAATACAAAGTTGCCCAGACTATAAAAGATGGGCTTACCATTGAAATATTCCTCTTTCTGAATGACGTGCGGGTGATGTCCGATGATAGCATCCGCACCTGCACGAATGAGTCGGTGTGCTCCCTTTCTTTGGCTCAGAGTAGGGGAAGATTGATATTCGATTCCCCAATGGAGAATTACGACCACATAACTTTCGGGATTCTCTCGCTTGAAGTTTTTGATTTCCTCTTCTATTTCTTCCGTGGTTTGCTGGCAAATACCGGGATCATTTTCTAAATATACCCAATTCTCCAAAGGAAGTGTAACTGAATTGAAGAGTGCTACTTTAATTTTTCCTTTCTTTATCACTACAGGTTGGCAACTCTCGGAAGAAGTATTACCATATCCTATCGGAGTGATTCCTGCCGATAAGAGATGCTGATAAGTATCTGTCAATCCGTTTCGCCCCTGATCCATAGTATGATTATTCGCTAAAGCCGCATGACTGATGCCGGCTTTAACCAATTCTTCCATCCATCTCGGTTCCGCGCGAAAGATATATTTCTTGTGTAGTGGTGAACGAACCGAAGTGACGGGACATTCCAGGTTGATTACCGTAGCGTCCATTTGATGAAAGAGAGGAGCTACCGACGCAAATAAATCTTCGACACCTCCCCGTTGAATCTGTTGGCGTACCCCTCTGTCCAGAAGAACATCTCCGGTGAAAGCGATAGAGAGACATTCTTCTGACGGGTGCTGGCAGGCAGTAAGCAATAACAGACCTATACTACCTATAATCCGGTTAATTCGGGAAAAGGATATTAGCATCCTGAACTATAAAAAACTCTGTCATCTACTTTAGGTTCTTTCTCCAACAGGATATTTTTCATCCATTCCGGGACGGCAGGCGCTTTCTTTTCTTCCAGCATTTTCTGCCACTCTTCGTCCGTGAGCCGGGTATCCAGTGGCTGGACAAACTCGTAGTAACTAAATGTGGCACCACGGGTAAGATAGAGATTACCCTCTATTTCTACTATCACATAGATATTGTTGGCATTTCCTGTTGCCACATGCAGTACTCCATTCTTATCACATCCCCTCACGTTGCGTGTATAAATATCAGCCACTACAGCTATCGACTTGTCCGGACCTTGCACTAATGACCAGTTATCCAGATGTAAATCCGGATCGAGCACAGACAGAGTGAAATATTCTATACTACTTCCCATATACTCAAGAGTGCGATATTCCTGTTCGGTCAGTTTTTCTCCCCGCAGTTCCTTTTCTGTTACTTGAATCAGAAAGCTGACATAGTCCTGCAACTGCTCTGTCTTTCCTTTCAAGTCATCCGTCAGGCAATTGCTTTGTTGCAGAACCAGTTGGGTGGCTTGCAGAATCCCTGACATTTTCTTCCAGAAAGGAAGATTCGGTTCTACATACCCCACTACGATCGGATCAGGAGGTCCGGCACCTCCACATTCTGCAGCCATGGGCTGTTCTCCGTAAAGGATCGCGTCATGCTTCAATTCAGCCCAAGATGCCAGAGCTGTATTCAGGTTCTTGTATCCCCATTCGGGTGTTTGCATAAATCCCGGCTGGCTCTTGTCCGTTTTCTGCATGGTGAACAGACTTTTCATCCATAATTCGTAGACAGATACTTGTGCAGGCTGGGAAGCTTTGAATTTATCTTTCAGTTTTTGTAATTCTCCGGTATACTGGTTCCAGTTGCCCGGTTCTTTGTAAAAATCAGTCAGTAAAGTCTCGGCGGAGTTTACTCCGAAAGCGGCAAAGACATCCAATCCTTTCGGATAAGCACGTTTGCTGTTTGGGGTGACATCTACCAATTCCTGAAGTACTTCATTATCTGCCAGATATCTTTGTGGCATAAAGTTGATTTTGTCCCGGCAGGAGATTTCTATTTTAGGTTTGATCCTATTCTTGCTTTTTGCCAGTTCAATGAGCGCTTGATTCACCTTTTCTATTTGAACCGGAGTCAATGCATCTTCAGTATATTCTGCTTTATTTTTCTTCAGAATCTGTGCAATATCGAGAAGAGAAAGATTATCAGTCTCACCCATCAGGAAAGTAAGTGGTGTATAGACGCGTTGGTATAGTTCCATTAGTGGTGTCCTGGTCATATCCTTATAACTAGATAGTACGGTAGCCTGAAAGATTGCTTGTTTGAGCTGTTCTTGTTGTTCTCTGCAAAAGCAGGCAGTTTGAAGCCACATCATAGCCTGAAAGTATGCCTGTAATTGGGGTTCACGGGTATAATGTCCGCGTGGTTTGAAAAGACTGTATGGGAAGTATGCATCTTTGTATGAAAGAAACTCCGAGAAATCATCTTCTTGTGCATTAATATGTTCTATTTCCTGTTGATATGCTTTTTGACACTTAGCAGGGAGGCTGGGCGTTTCCTTTGTCAGCAAATAATAAGGGATAGCATAAAAAGTAGCGGCATATTCTGCCATATCTTTCAGAGATTCGTCTTCTGTCTGGCGGGAGATGCTTATGCAAGTTGCGTTGAGTGATAGACATAGTCTTTCCAAAGTAGGAATGATGTGTTGTTTCTCCAGACTTTTCAGTACATAAGAGAAATACATGTGAAATGCCTGTAAATATAAGTCAGTGGTGATGAAATTGGGCACTTGGCGATAATCATTTTCTTCGTAAGCATGAAACAACTGTAAGTTACTTCCTTCTGTAATGGCAAAGTTGTTCTGTTGCAACTTGGCTAGTAATGCCTCGTCTATATCTTTGAATTGGAACAGGTTGACTATATTATTTGCATTTCCTAAATAATAAGAGTCTCGTTGAGTAAACTGTTGCTGACGCATTTCTGCCATGCGAGCATCGATGCGTTCTACGAAAGCCTTCTCTTCAGCCGTCAGTTTGACTTCATCATAGTTTTCCGGAAATTTATTCTCTCCGTCTGCCTCCGATTCATCCCATAACTTCCAGACAAGATCATTATACCATTTCGTATTGGCCGAGAAGAAAGCATTGATGTCCGCTTCCATAAAATGATAACCATGTATAGCGTATGGATAACTACGTAATAAACGTAACTCCTGAAAAGAGTAACGACTGATATCCTGCTTCAAATCAATAGATTGAGGTAGAACAGTATCGGTCAATAATGAGGTGGCAGTCATAACAGTATCTTGTGCCGATGCCGTTGAGGTGTTTTTGTTCTTGCATCCGCAGAGAATAAGAATTAGTGTACAGGACAGTAATAATAGTCGTCTCATGTTTTTCATTATTCTATAAATTACTATATATAAATGATAGTATCTAACGTTAACGTTCAAGAATGCGTTTGGCCTCCTTTTCTTCTGTCTCGCGTTTCAGATATCCCTTAAAATCCAGACCAAAACCTCTCCATGCATATTCCGCTATCAGAAATTTTCCACTTCGTTCCCGTTCCATGGTACGTATCAATACAGGAGTATGTTCACGAATCACTCTAAAATCTTCCAAAGGTTGTGCTACCCTCGAACCTAACCAAAGTGGGCGGATATACGCTTCATCTGCAATCCGGTAAATGAATAACCGCTTGTCAGGTTTGGGATCGAATCGGGTAGGCTTGATAACCCCCACAATAATTTCCGGCATCCCGTCTCCTGTAACATCTCCATAATCAAATTGATAGACAGGGTAAGGCAATTTCCAAACAGAGTGGGAGGGTTGGTCTGTATTCAAATGAATGACATAGAGCGAATCAGATTCTTTGTTCAGAGATACTTCCATGTGTCTTTGATTTACTTGCCATTCAAACCTGTTTTCTTTCCGGCATGAACAGAACATCAGTAAAAGACCTGTAAAAATAAGGAAGTGAATCCTGTGCGACATATCTGTAACGTTTTCTTTTGCAAAGATAGATATTAACCTGTATTTACCTGCCTCTTTTCTCGTAAAAGTGAAAAGTCCAGTATATTATATATGAAAACCACCGGACTTCTCTTTAGTTAAGAAATCCGGTGGCTTATCAGATATTATAAAGCGTATGCCTTATTTCGTTTGAATACGAATATTTCCGGCTTTCACTCCATTTGCTTTGGCTGTAAATACAATTTCTCCGGCAGTTTCACCAGCTTGTATGATAGCTGTCAACATTCCGTTGAAAGTATGCATCTTCGGAAGATGGAATTGTTCCAGATTTGTCGGGTCGCCATTGGCTGCAGCACGATATTTACCGGTTCCCTTTGCAGAGAAGTTTATCTGACGATTATCAGTAGGGCAGAGGTTACCATCTTTGTCTACAACTTTCACAGTCACATACGCTAAGTCTTTTCCGTCTGCAGTCAATTCGTTACGGTTGCTGACCAGTTCGATGTGATGAGGTTTTCCGGCAGTGCGAACCACTTTTTCCGCTACTGCTTTTCCATCTTTGTTATAGGCTATTACTTTTACTTCTCCCGGTTCATATACAGCATCCATCCACATCAGACGATAACGGTTCTTCAACGAACTATCGTTCTTGCTTTGTTTACCATAACTTTTACCATTGATAAACAATTCGGCTGTAGGATAGTTGGTATATACAAATACAGGAGTCACTTCACCTTCACGTCCCGGCCATGTCCAGTGAGGCAGAATATGCAAGGTTTCCGCATCCTTGTTCCATACACTGCGATACAAGTAATAGCGGTCTTTTGGCAGACTGGCAAGGTCGATAATACCAAACATGGAACTGTGATTGGGCCATGCATCCGTATCATAAGGTGATGGTTCACCCAGATAGTCAAATCCTGTCCATACAAATTGTCCGATTGTCCAATGGTTATCATCGGCTAGTGCAAAGTCCTCATCCGGAATATTTGACCATGAACAGGCTTCCACATCATAAGAGGAACATTGATGGTCTTCATACTTAGTACTTTTCTTATCCTCTACCGGGAATTTGTATACTCCACGTGAACTGACAGTAGAAGCAGTCTCACTACCCAAAATCAGATTCTGCGGGAGTTGGTCATAAGATTCCTTATAGCGTTGGGTACGGTAATTAAGTCCCGGAATGTCAATCATGGCTGCAAATCCGTTCGCAAGTACACAAGTAACCTGATCCATTCCGCAGGTGACAGGACGTGTCGGATCTTCTCGGTGGCAAATGTCTTGCAGGAATTTAGCCACTTTATAGCCGACGGGGCTACATTGGGTCGGTACTTCATTACCGATACTCCACATAATCACACATGGATTATTCCGATAATTATGGAGCATATTCACCATATCACGTTCCGCCCATTCATTGAAATAACGGTGATAACCGTTTTCACACTTGGCGATGTCCCATTCGTCGAACGGTTCAATCATCATCATAAATCCCATTTCGTCACACAATGCTACGAGTTCGGGAGTCGGCATATTATGAGAAGTACGGATAGCGTCACATCCCATATCTTTCAGCAATGTAAGTTGATGGCGAAGCGCTGCCACATTAATAGCGGCACCCAGCGGACCTAAATCATGATGATTACATACCCCTTGGAATTTGCGATGTTTTCCGTTCAGATAGAAACCCTTATCAGCGATATATTCAATGCTGCGGATACCGAAACGGGTCGTGTAAGTATCCACCAGTCTATCATCTGCGTAAATTTTGGAAACAGCCTTGTAGAGCGACGGACTTTCCGGTGACCAGAGCTCGGGTGCATTTACAATAAAGTTTTGTTCGAATGGTTGTCCGTGATTAATGCGACTCGTATTTTCTTTGCTGGTAACCACTTTTCCGTCCGGAGAAAGAATCTCTGTCTCTACACGGATTTGTGTTTTCTCACCCGCATTGTCAATCTTCGTTTGAAGACGTATGGCTGCAAAGTCCTTACTAACATGAGGAGTTGTGATTTGTGTTCCCCATACAGGCACATGCACTTTGTCTGTCACGATCAGATGCACATTGCGATACAAACCTGCTCCCGGATACCAGCGCGAGGACTGCGGACGATTTTCCAAACGTACGGCCAGCGTATTGTTCTTTCCGTCTTTATTCATTAGGGGCGTCACATTACAGTGGAAAGAGTTGTAGCCGAAAGGCCAGAAACAAGCCTCTTTTCCATTTACATAGACACGTGCTTCGCTCATGGCGCCATCAAAGAGCAGTGTCACCTCCTTATCGGCAGGAGCATCAAAACTGGTTCGATACCATCCGGTGCCTACATAAGGGAGCCCACCGGTACGTCCTGTTTTCAAGGAAGCCTTTTTCTCGAAGTTCTGTGTCACAGCTACATTCTGCAGGTCATTATTCATATCGAATGGACCGAAAATCGCCCAGTCATGTGGAATAACAACCGACTCCCATTTAGTGTCATTAAACTCCGGCTGGCTAGCCTCTTTAAAATCTCCTTTACTGAATTTCCAGTTTTTCTCGAGCAGCGTCTCACTGCGTTGCGCTTGCAATGTGCAAGCGGTGCCCATCAAAAGTACAGCTAATAACTGTTTTTGGTGTTTCATGTTCATTTTTGCTTTTCAGGTATAAAATATTTTGGATTCGGGGTAAAGTTATAAAAAATGATTCAATAATCTTATCTCTTGAAAGCATTAAATGCGTTAGTGGGTTTACCGGTATCGTCAAACAAGCCTTTGTGATAGCCTTTCCAACCACCGTAACTTTGAGGTTCCCAAGTGAAAACACCGAGGCATTGATCTATTTCTTTAGCTTTAGTCATGAAATCGGTAAAAAACTCTTCAGCTTCTTCATAATTCCAGTAAATACCAAGCTCACACATCATGACAGGTGTATGATACCGTTCAATCAGGCTTTTCATATTAGCAATACAATCATTGTTTAATTGTCGCCAGTCTTCGGTATCCGGTTCCGGATAAAGAGACATACCGATTACATCCCATTTTCCCCCATCAGCTTTCAGACCGTCAAACAGCCAGATATATCGATTGGGATTATTGCCCTGATCAATATGTACGATAACTTTAGCTTCCGGATAGATTGTTTTAACGGCATCGTATCCTGCTGTTACCAGTTGAGCGAAGTTGGCAGTTTTCCCGCTGCTAGCAGCTCCGTCGGGTTTTAACATGCCTGTACGTGTCTCGTTGCCCACCTGCACCCATTCCACATCGATGCCTCTTGCTTTGATTGCACTTAATACTTCAGTGGTATGGTCGGCTACTGCTTGTTTTAATTCATCAAAGGATAGGTCGGCCCAAGCTGCCGGTTTCTCTTGCCGTCCCGGATCCGCCCAAATATCACTATAATGGAAATCAATCATAATACGGTAGCCTAAGTTGTGGGCGCGCCATGCCTTAGTCACTACATCGTCTTTATCACACCATCCTCCCGGATTAAAGAAACCTTCCTCTTCCGACCATCCCTGATCGGGATTTACCCATACACGTAGACGGATGGCATTCATGCCCAGATCTCGGAGTAGTGACATACATTCATGTCCGTTTCCTTCAGCATCATAGAATTTGTAACCTTCCTTTTCCATTTCTGTCAACCAACTGACATCGGCTCCTTTGGCAAAACCGGACATGTCATAGGCTTGATCTTGATTTTCCGGAAATACCGGTTTATCATCATTGTCGTCACAGGCTGTGAAGAAGGCTCCGCACAGTAGTGCGGAAGCCATCAATATATTTTTGAATCGTTTCATAATTATATACTGTTATCTAAAGGTTATTTATTAGAAGCGGAATAAGTGCCGTCTATCAGATTGACTGTGATAGTATAAGTTCCGGCAGTCAATGGGATACCCTCGTTACTGTTATAATATAGTTTTCCATTGCTTCCTCCATACGCTCCGGTCCAGTCATCTTTTATATAAAACTTGATTCCCCAGTTAGAATCTTGTGATAACGTAATCGTTCCCGAATATTCTCCGGCAGTTCCTGTTGTGGCGATAGGATATAAATTGTTATCCCCCTCTATTCCATAATAACAATAGATGTTGTTTCCAACTGCATAAGTTTTATAAGTCAGCTCTTTTAATGAAACGTCAAACAGATAAAGACCGGCAGCAGGTGCAGGAATATTCTTTGCACTTTCATTTACAAGAGTTCCATTTTCTGCCGTACTTTCCGAATCATCATTGGCGATGGTGTACATTTTACTGGTGTCCCATGCATCTCCTGATGAGAACAGGGTCATTGCATAACTTCCCCATTGTGCGTTGACATCCACTATACCTGCATATTTTTGTTCTTCCTTATAGTACACTTCAATTTTATGATCGTATGTCCAGTCGCTACCTTGGCCAATTCCCGGTAAATACAAATATTGTCCCTCTTCCGGTTCCGGCTCCGGTTCTGCAGAACCTTCTTCTACTGATACAGTCCATTGTTGAGGGTTACTTAGATCGATAGAAAGCGTACACTCTCCTGCCTGTGGCACATTAACTGTTATGTCTCCGGCTGTTTCTCCGAGATTTAACGCTGTGCTGCTGCCGCTGAATGCCATAGGAGTATCTTTAGCCTTCGTGTCATCAATGTCGTATCCACCGTTATCATTCGGATTGGCGCATGTATGATCGTATAATTTCCCCGTTCCACTGATTTGGATAGTCATACTTCCGGCTGCATTAGCATTGAATGTAGCTGTCCATTTTCTGCTCGTTTGGTTAAATTCCATTGTTGCATCGATATCTCCACTGACGTTCAATGTTGGTATTTGTATTCCGTTCCATTGCTTATTATTCGTGTCAATTGTGATATAATAGCAACCTCCAACTCCTGGGAACCAACATTTCCAATCCCCTGCTGTAGTTAGTAGGAACGGCATTCCGGTTTCGTTGTCATTTCTCCAGATCGTTCCGTTGGCTTCTTTAATCAGGAAGTTGTACCAGGCATTTACTCCTACAAATCCTTTGTATACACCATCTGTATTTACTGAAAATAAACTCATACCGGTGTCTGTGCCGTTTTGATCCAGCATGCTGGCAAAACGCATATCCAGTTCATAAGGAGTGATGGTGATTACTTCCACATTGCTATATGCCGGTTCGATGTTGTTTCCCGTTGTTCCTTTCAGTCTGAAATAGAATTTAGTGGCTACATTGGCTTCAACCCCCAGATTATTGGTGACAATATTTAATTCAGCTCCATTGTAAGTCTTGGAAAGAGAGGTTTCGGTAGACTCAACGATCGTTCCGGAGAAATCTTCGTTTAATGCAACCTGTATACTTGTTTTCAATAAGTTGGTTGGTTTGAAATCCGGATTGTTGATAGCCAATGTCCGGTCGGTCCATGCCAGTGACAGAACATTTTTTTGTGCGATATCTTCCGTCAATACAATGTTGTTTGTAGAAGCTATCAATTCATTTTCTGTCAGGCTCGATAAATAATATTTATCTGCGTCATCTTCACAGGCACTCAATATAAAGAGAGCCGCCAATGAAAGGAACAGACTATTTATTGTTTTCATATATCGTTTGTATTAGAGGATGATTAATAATTTTCATTATATAAATTGGGATTAGCCGTCAGTTCGGTAGCCGGTATCGGATAGATATTATACTTGCTATTTACAGCTACGCCACCTTTTTCACCACCTTTCCATTGCCACAGATATTTGTCGGTAGTGAACATTCCGAAACGGATTAAGTCGGTACGACGGTATCCTTCCCAATAAAGTTCACGGGCACGTTCTTTTAGGATAAAGTCCAGTGTCAGATCGGCTTCCGCTTTACTATGAGAGTCGTCGCCATAAGCACGTTCTTGCAGCTTATTGATATATCCCAATACGGTTCCTTTATCACTACCCGTTCCGCCACGTACCACAGCTTCCGCCATCATCAGATATATGTCTGCCAAACGGAATAAAGGATAATCTGTATTTACACCACCATCTGCAGTGTTGGAAGCGGTTGCTCCGGCATCTGTCAGGTTAGTCCATTTTTCTACAAAATATCCGTTTGCCTGATTATCTATCACATCCAGATATTGTGTTTGTCCGTCAGTGAAGAACATATAGCGCTTATCATCAGTTCCACTAAATAAGGCCGGAATTTCTCCGCGTACACGGAACATTCCCCAACCGCTTTTCACACCATAATTTTCAGGAATCTGTTTGTCGGAAGTATTGCTTACGGCACCACAGACAATATATGTGGAAGAACCCCAAGATACGGTATGTGTGGCGTCCACAGGTAAGGTGAATATAATTTCGTTGGCAGTACGCTTATCATTATCCGCATTGAATAGTTTGCTGTAGTCATCTTCCAATGAATATCCTTGTGCGATAGCCTGTTGACAGGCAGCGATACATTCTGTATACTTCGACGTTTCAATATACACCTCTGCGTTCAGATAAAGTTTGGCAAGCAATGTATAGGCGGCTCCTTGTGAAGCACGTCCATAAGGACAATCCCCTTTGCTAAGCATATCATTTGTAATGGCATTTAATTCAGATTCTATATAACTGAAAATTTGTGCAGACGTATAACGTGGAGGCAGATAACCGACAGTCGGGTCATTCTCTGTTATGAACGGGATATTACGGAATAAGTCCATTGCATGGTAGTAGAATAAAGCACGCATGAAACGAGCTTCAGCCCGGTAATGGCGGATTTCAGTTTGATCCTGTTCGCTAAATTCTGCCAGCTTTTCATCGGTTGCGTTACGGAGAAATTCATTGCATAATGCTATGTTATAATAAATCCGATAGTACATGTCCGATACCCAAGGATCATTAGCATCCCAACTTAAATAAGTCAATCCACTCACATTATCACCCGACAACCAGGTAGAGGCCACCTCGTCTGTTCCACATTCCTGCAGGTTGAAGAAGCAACGTATATAATCCTGTCCACTGTTACTGCTCAAGTCCGGATCACCCCCTTTTTCCTGTCCGGTGGTCACCATGGCAGCATATATCTTACCTAAAACGGCTTTATAGTTTTCAGCATTGGTATATATCGTAGAAGATGTTTCGTCTTCATGCGGATATTGGTCTAAGTCGCCTATGCAGGAGTTCAGCAATAATGCACTGCAAAAATAGAAGGCTGTATATAATATCTTTTTCATGATTCGCTTGTTTTTAAATAGTTAGAAGTTGAAACCTACATTCAGTGAGAAGGTGCGCGGACGTGGATAGAAGGAATTATCCACACCATTAGGAACCTCCGGGTCGACACCGCTGTACTTGGTGATACAGAATACATTCTGAACCATAGCACTCACATTCAGGCTACATCCTTTGCAGATTTGACCGAAATTATAGTTCAACGATAGATTATCCATTTTCAGGAAAGAAGCATTTTCTACATAATAGTCGGACAAGTACTGACGGGTCTGGAATCCGGTTTTCAGATAACTTGTAGACAGGTTATTCAATTGATAGGAGTTGTAGCTTACTGTTTCCCAGGCTCCGGCATTCATAGCCATGGCATTATAGACATAGTTGCCGATGTTTGCACGCAAGCTTGTACTCAAAGTCCATTTTTTCCAGCGCAGTGAAGTACTGAAACCGAGAATGTAATCCGGAGCGGGAGAGTGGTAACGATATAAATCGGAAGAGTTGATTTGTCCGTCTCCATTCACATCAAGATAGGCACCTTCTACCGGTTTTCCTGTTTTTTCATCATAGAGTTGATGATAAACGTAGAACATATAAGGGGCGTATCCCTCACTTAACGTTTGTACTTGGTAACTGTCGATATATGGACCTACTGAAGTATTTGTAGCGACAGCTCCGGCAGATAAAGACAGATTTTTTACCTTCATTTTTTGCCAAGTCATGTTGAAACTGACATCCCAGTTCCAGTCTTCTGTCTGTACAGGAGTTGCATTTACGCTGAATTCAATACCCTGACTGTCCACATTTCCCACATTGGTGGTGATGTTACGGTCGAAAGTGGTACCTGCTGCGGCGGGAACTGTTGCAATCAAATCTTTAGTTTGGCGAGTGTAGTAGTCAAAGCTACCGGTAATACGGTCTTCCAGAAAGCCGAAGTCGAATCCTATATTCCATGAAGTAGTGGTTTCCCATTTCAAGTCAGGGACGTAAGAGCTGGGACGGTACGTATGAATATATTCATTTCCCATGATACCTTCCGCACCATTTTGGCTTTGAGTATAGATAGGTAGATAATTGTAGTTACCAATACCGTCCTGTTGTCCGGTCACACCGTAACTGGCACGAATTTTCAGATTGCTCAATACCTTATTATCTTTCAGGAAAGATTCTTCCGTCACTCTCCATCCCAAGGCTACAGAGGGGAAAGTACCCCAACGTACATTCTTGGCAAAGCGTGAAGTAGCGTCCCGGCGGATGGTGGTGGTTAACATATAACGTGAATCGAACGAATAATTCAGACGACCGTAGTATGAAAGTAGTACATGGCGTTCGTCTTTAGCCTTTGAAGTCTTTTGTATTTCTCCCAGCGTGTTCATTTCGTAGTAAAGAGGAGTCGTAGCTTTCCAGTACTGATAATCGTAACCGGCTGTTACGTCAAAACTACTTTTAATCGATTCTACCAATTTGTTGTAGTTGGCATACAAAGTCAGCAGGCGATTTTCTTTCTTCTGCGGACCGTAGCTGTAATCCAGACCGGAAGTGGTGTAATTCTGTGCAGCTTCTGCCGGAACATATACACTTCCCTTACCTTGTGCATAGTCGTAACCTAATGTAGCGTGCAGCTTTAAGTCGGGGAAGAAATGAACACGATAGTCCGCATCGATATTTCCGATGAAACGTCTTACGTTACTTTGGGAATCATTCATTTTGATAAGTCCTACCGGGTTCATTACAGCACCGTTGGCTGGTGCACCTGTATTGTCTATTGCTTCCGTGTATCCTCCAAAAGTATCCAGTCCTGAATAAACGGGGATGGTTGGGTTCATTGTAGAAGCTGCCCAGATAGCATTCGTGTTACCAAATGTATTGTTATTAATAGACCCTTTCGCATTAATATTCAGTTTCAAGTGGTCTTTGAAGAAAGAGGGGGTTACCATGATGCTTCCCGTGTAGCGTTCTGCGTTGTCTGTGCGTAACAAACCACTTTGATTGTAATAACCTACTGATATACGAAATGGCCAGTTTTTAGCAATTTTTCCGGAAATACTAAGATTATTATCCGTACCGAAAGCATTCTGATAGATTTCATCATTCCAGTCCGTATGGGCTGTGCCGAGTAGAGATTGTTGGGCAGTCGTTCCTTGCGTACGGATGGTGTTGACAAATTGGCCATAACTTAGCATATCAGCCAGCTTAGTACGTGTCTGGATGGAATTTGTCGTACTGAATGTAATCTTCAGTTTATCCGAACTTCCTTTCTTGGTAGTAATCAGAATAACTCCGTTGGATGCACGCGAACCGTAAATGGCAGTCGAAGAAGCATCTTTCAGAATGGTCATACTTTCAATATCGTTCGGGTTGATGAGGCTAAGGAAGTTTCCGTCATTACCGCTGATGCCTCCCTGTTCCAAAGGAACGCCGTCCAGTACGATCAAAGGGTCATTACTAGCGTTCAGTGAAGCACCACCACGCACACGGATCGTACTTCCCGCAGTAGGAGAACCACTGTTGGACATGATTTGCACACCGGAAATCTTACCATTAATCAGTTGCTCGGGAGAGCTGACCAATCCCAGGTTGAAATCCTTGCTGCTGACGTTAGTCACCGAACCTGTCAGGTCGCTTTTACGCTGCGTACCATAGCCGATTACTACAACGTCGCTCAATACCTGTGAATCACTTTTCAGCTGGACATTCAAAGTAGTACTGTTGGCAGGAACAGGTACTACTTTTGTTTCATATCCTACATAAGAGAATTGCAACTCTTTGCTGCCCTGTGGCACATTGAGTGTATAATTACCGTCGAAATCGGTCACTGTTCCGGTAGAAGTACCGACAATGAGGATACTTACTCCGATCATCGGTTCCTTGTTCTCGTCAATCACTTGTCCGGTGATTTTCTTGCCTCCTTGTTGGGCGAAGGCAGGAATGATGCCTCCTAAAAAGGCTGTACATAACATAAGTAGTACAGTCAGATGGCGTAGATTTAAGATATTCCTGTTCATAATTACTGTGTTATTGATAATAGATTTATTTTTACTTTTTATTTAAAAATCAGCGGCTTTTCTCTTTCTGTCTCTTCCGTTTGCTCCCCCCTTTCAGAAGGCTTCAAACGTGGTTCAGACGGAAGATTCGTTCCTCACCGAGGAAGACCTTGTTCCTCACCGATGAACGACCCTTTCCTCACCGAGGAACGAAGGCTTCGACACCGGGGAACTTTAAGAACGATTATTCCAACCAGATATTTCCTAGTTCAATCTCAACTAACTCTTTCTTGTTTCCTGACATTGATAACTCCAGCTTTTCAATCCTTTCCGGTAAAAATGCGATTTCCGTTTCCGGATGGAAATACTGTTTCAAGAATGTCGGATAAGCTACCGGCAACAATGCCGTGTCTGTCTGGCGTAAATCTTTCAACGGTATCCGTATGATTCCCTCCGATGATGGAGCAGGACAAGGGCTTTTATAAGTATATCCGTCTGACGTTACGAAACCGGCACTGAATCCTTCCGGAAGTGCTTTCGTGCGATTTACCCGGATACAGAGAACGCTACAATCCTTTACTCTTTCTTTTCTTTCTTCAATCAGGTTCTTTACGAACGTGCGGAGGAAATAGTGCGGATTTTCTCCTTTAGGAGTAAACCGGAACCGGAGCAAAGGTTTTTCCACCGGAGAAGAATCAACCAAAGTACGTTGGAGATCATTCCATTCGGGAAGCGTGTATGCTTCTATCCGGCTATCTGCGTCCGTAATAGTCAATAGTGGTATCGCACTATCTGGGGCAACAACACGAGTAGTCCAATAGGCTCCGGAAGTATAATTCCAGTCCAGTGGATTTCCCTTTATTCCCGATGATGAATTCCTGTAACCGGAATTTCCTGTGGGATAAGTGCGAGTGCTGTTGCCCCGGCATACGATGATGTTATACCTGAAACAATCATCCTTTATTTCTGTAGCGGGTATCGTTGCCTGATAGGTATATCCGCCTGTACGTTTCATCTTGATATATGGATTGTGCTCATTCCAAAAAGATATCTTATCGGTGTAGATAATCACAGAATCCGGGAATTCGGTTCCTACCACCTGTGCACTAATCGTTAAATCCTTATTTGCTTCAGTGGTTTCCGATGGAGTATGAACGACTTTATAATCCGTCACACGTGGAGCAGGAGCCACATATTCTCCGATGCGGATGGAATTCCATTGAGAGTCTGCCTGCCAGTTCTGTTTGGGCGTACAGTTTTTACGTTTCAGCAGATAGGTACCCGGACAAAGTCCGCGGATAATCCCGTCTGTCACATCTCCTTTCTGCTGATTTCCTTGATTGAGGGCCGTAAAGGTAAATTCCATTCCTAAATCAGGTATTTGCAGAGCCATGTCCCAAGCACCATAAGCGATGGTAACCACTTCTTTATCAAGTGACGGTTTGGCAAACGGATCGTTCACTACTACCGCGTCCGGCATCACTTCCAGTCTCCAGACTCCCGGTTCGAGGCAATCCATGAAATAAGCACCTGTTCCCTCATAACGAATAATCGGAGAACTGCCACAACCGGCAATGGAAACAAGTTGTGACGCATCTTTGGGCCGGGTGTTGGTATGATTGGAATAATAGAATTTCTTTCCATTATTAAATTCGCTCAAGTCCTCCGTATAACTGACACGAAAACCGTCACCAAATAAAGTGTCCTGTGGATAACTGCCGTATGATTCACCTCTTTTCAGATTGCGTGCAGCTTCGGCGGCTATCTTCATACTGATAGCTTTATGAGGCGTATAGGCAAGATTCAAGAAATGAGTCTGATATTCCGTATTGGCATAAGCGATATCTATCGGATCATACGCAAACTGGGTAATCCATTGGAAGCCTGCTGTACGGAAAGTACGTACCATGGCCGGATACATATAAGAATACATGATATCTGCCGGATCGAACTCATATACCATCCGTGTTTTCTTATCGAATCCTTTCACTTTATCGGAAAAGGGAATATCATAGCGGTCTATAGATGGAAGGAAATTTCCCTGCTGTGTCTGTCCGGATACCAGTCCGATGGGATACCATTGATAAGTAGTTCCCTGAATGGCAGTTTCATAATAAGCCTCTACTACATATTCGTTGTGGCTTACATTGTAGAATACAGGTTTGCGGTTTCCTGTTTTATTGATCGCTTTGAGCATCCGGTTGATATAGGCTTTTACCTCTTCCTTCGTACCGGAATGACAAGGTTCATTATTGATCTCGAATCCTACGATGGAAGGGTCGTCTTTGTAAGCTAACCCCGTATATGGATTGACGTGCTTCACCAAACCATGAAGATAGGTTTCTTGTGCAACGATAGCTTCCGGATGGGAGTGCATATCGCATTTATCATATTGATAGGAGAAGCCGCCCGTCTGTATGTTTCGTTCGGGATATCCGTTCCCGAAGTTGGTTTGTGTGGTAATCACAATATGAATATTGCGCTCTTTGAGTTTGGCAATCAGATAGTCCATCAGGTCGAGATGCTCGTTTTCGAGGAGATTTCCTTGTCCGTCTGTCAGTTCCACATCCCATAAATGAATACGGTAAGCATTCAGCCCCAGACGGGAAATATGATATACATCTTTATCTATGGCAGCTTTGCGGTCCAGTCCCAAATATCCAATGGCACGGTAAGCATGGGCGAAAGGCAGCGTATAATTAACACCGAAAAAGGAAGCCTCCCGGCGGGTGTCACTCCAGCGCATCACCCCATTTCCATCTATATATATAATAGGTGTAGAGGATGATTTGCCCTGCACTTTGACAAAGGCAGATATCAAACAAATAAAGGTAAGGATCAACAGTCTTTTCATGCTATCAAATTTATCGGTTTATTGACAGCAACAAAAGTAATTTATTGGTCATTTCAATAAAAGCACAGATTGGACATATAAGGATAAAAATAGGACGAAATGCCCCAAAATGCCTCTACAGGTCTTCATTAAGGTACTGACGTGGCGTTTTTCCGAATTCTGCCTGAAAACATTTGGAGAAATAAGAATGATTGGAAAAGCCTACCATATACATCACTTCGGCAATGGTAAATTTCTTTTGTTGCAATAACATGGCCGCCTTTTTCATACGGATCGACTTGATGTATTCTACTGGAGACATTCCGGTCAGTTGTTTGATTTTCCGGTAAATCTGCTTATTGCTGATACCGGATAATTCACAAAGTGCGTTCACATTCAATTCTGATTCAGAAAGATGGTCCTCAATCAGGCGGATAATGTTCGACAGAAATTTCTCATCTTGCGATTCAGCTTCGATTGGTTTAAGCACAGGCAACGATTCCAACTGCTTTTTCACCAGTGTTGCCGGAATCTCTTCTTTCTCTACAGCGATAACTGGAATATTCAGGCCAATGGAAGTTCCTTTTCCTTCGTCCGAGGTGACTCCGCTGATGTGACCGCCATGAAGCTCCGTGTAAGTCTTGACCAGATAAAGTCCGATACCCGTACCTTCCTTATTGCCGGAATGTGGAGACTGGAAAAAACGCTGGAAGATATAGGGAATATCTTGTTGCGGGATTCCGGTTCCTGTATCTGAAACACAAATATCCAACAATTCCGTTTCTTCACGATAGAAAAGAGACAGACGGACGCTTCCACCATCCGGGGTGAATTTGACGGCATTTGAAAGCAGATTATCTAAAATCACTCCAAGTTTGATGGCATCCATATCAGCATAAATCTTGGCTTTATTCGTCTCGAAATGGAATGTGATCCGTTTGTTTTCCTCATAGACAGAAAACAGGCTATGGCTGAATGACACAAGTTCGATGCGCGACAAAATCAGCAGCGAATCTTTATTATCCTCTATCCGGTTGAAGTTTAATACCTGATGAATCAATGAGTTTATTTTCATTGCATTACGCTGCACCTCCTCCAGTGTCTGTTTCTCATGCACTTCTTCTGCAACGGGGAGCAATTGACTGACAGGAGCGATAATCCGGCTAAGCGGTGTCTTTAATTCATTAGACAAATTGGTAAAGAAAGCCATTTTCTGGCGTGATTGCTCCAGAATCTTCTCTTTTTCCATCCGTTCCATTTTCAGACGATTCTTGACACGGAAGAAATTGATAACCCAGGCAATGAGGCTCAAGAATAAAAGAATGTAGACTATCTTTGCCCAAAGTGTGTAATACCATGGAGGGAGAATTTTTATATTCAGGATATAGGGATGCTCGGAAGGAGAACCGCTCTTTTCTACTTTACTGATTACTAGCTGATAATCCCCATAGCCCAGATTACTGTATGTAATGCGATTCGTGTTGGATTGCAGGAAATTCCATTCTTTGTCCATACCTTCCAGCCGGTAGACGAATTCATGCTTTTCTTCCAGTGAGTAGGGGAGGTCTGAAAGTTCGAAAGCCAGGTTGTTCTGGTCGTATTTCAGTTCGATAGCATCTGTATAGCGGATGTTGGGAATATTCTTTCCGGTATGCGGAGACATCAGTTGATTGTTGATATATAAAGCGGTCAGTAAAATGGAGTGTTCCGGCTGACTCATGGCTTGTATTTCGGGACGGGATATGCCGAACCCGTCTGCACCTCCCAGATAGATATATCCATCTTCCGGATCAAACAGGAGACTGGTGAAGCGTTTATCTGTCAGGCTTTGCTGGTGGGCATCCATCGTTCTCCGGTTGATGATCCAGAGTCCGTTAGTCGTGGAGACCCAGATGTGTTCTTTTACGGAGGTCATGGACAGAATCTCGTTATTGCTGAAATTGCCGAAAGAGATACTTTGCTGACTCGAGTCTTTGGGATTGATACGCATCACTCCTCCGTGAAATCCTACCCAAAGCATGCCGTCTTCATCCCGTAAAAGGTAGTTCGGGCTCTTCTCGCCACTTAATTCATCGGCAAACAGCTTTGTCACTTGTCGCGTACGGGCATTGATTTTGTCTATCCCTTTGCTGTTGTATAACAATACCCATACATTACCTTCCGCATCAGGGACAATCTGATTAATGAACATCCCCGACAGCCCATTATGAATGGAATAATTTTGATCGGCCACATACGATTTTCCGGCAGATTGTATCAGTTTATGTTTGTCCACAACAAAGATACCTCCGAGACAGGTGGCGATCCAAAGTTTCCCGTCAGTATCTTCAAACAGGTAATAAGCCCAGTTGGTATTATAAGTTCCTGTACTGTCTACGATGTTGTAGTGTACAAATTGATGGGTATTATAGTCATAGCGGTTGATACTTCCGTCTGTGGCTATCCATAACTGCTGTTCTCTATCCTCGTAGATGTGCCGTATCCGGTTGTGGGATAACGGATGGTTTTTATCCCCCATTCTATACCAGATAGCATCGTGTTTATTGCCTGCAGGATGGGTGAACCGGATCACTCCGTTTGTACCTCCGAACCAATAGAATCCTTTGGAATCCCGGAACAGGGAATAGAACTGATTCCCGTCTCCCGTACCTGTGATTTGAGAAATTGGTACAAATTGCAGCGCACTGTTATAGCGTGACAGGGAAATGCCATAATCTGTTCCCAGCCAGATATTATGTTCCTGATCCGAGAATATGTTCCAGATAATATTGTTGGTTAATGACTGGATATTGCGTGAATCGTGAATGATATGCTGCAAAGGTTCTTTGTCATTCTGGTATACATAAAGTCCGTTGTCCGTGCCTGCAAGTAAATTTTCATCTCCGTCCAGCGCCAGTGATTTGATGGAGTTGTTATGAAACACCTCTATCGCCTTCATCTCTCCTGTAGTGGGATTATATTGGAAGAGATAACCTTCCATCCCAATCCAGATACATTGTCGGGTGGTGTCTTCCAACAGAGAATTGACAAACAAATTGCTGCCTCCCCGGTTAACAGGCAAAAGGATGTTTTCAAATTTTCCACTTGCCTGTACATAGCGGCATAGTCCGTTGTAAGTACCTATATAAATTTGATTGTCCTTTGTCTGAATGATGGAATAGATGGTGTTATGAGACAACCCACTCTGTTTGCTATCGAAGTGATTCAGTTGACGGCTTTTTAACTGATAAGTATATAATCCGTTCAACGAACCTATCCACAACGTATCTCCCTGAAGCACCATGGTACGGACATCCGTTGGAAAATCAGTATCCGGTTGCTCATATTGGTCTGTTCGATAGTTGTAAATAAGAATCCCGTTATCTGTTCCCAGATATAAATAAGTATTGTCTGCTATAATACCACAGTAGATACGTGTGTTAGTGCGTTCTCCATACGTGAAATGCTGTTGTGTGGAATAACCGTCATAACTGAATAACCCCTTGTTGGAACCCACCCATATCAGTCCCTCGCTATCTTGCAGGAAGCAACTGATCACCGAAGCTTCAGTCCCGAGATAGATGTTGTCGAATTGCTGATAATTTACTTTTTGCCCATATACATTGCCACTGGTACAGTAGACAAGGATGAGAAAAAGAATTGTTGTAATTCGTTCGCGCATGGTGTTAGGTTTGCAGGTTTTTAAATCTGTAATTGTTGTAAAAGTATTCCTTCTTTCTTGCAAATGTAGGAAAAATGTCGGTTACACTTGTAAATATCCCGCTCTTTTTGTTCCTTTGCTATTTATTTATAAACAGAAAACTTACATATGAGAAAACTAATTTATTGGCTTTTATTGCCGTTGGCAGTGGCTGTGAGTGCATGTGGCGGTAAAAAAGGATCTTCAGATAATAAGTCGACACTGGCAATGATGGATAGTGTGGATGCTCACGGATTGCAGCGTATGCAGACGTCTAAGAGCGAAACCGACTTTAAGTTTAAGGGGAAAGATTATCATTCCCTCGTTTCGCGTACTCCGGATGAAAATCTGCCCCATGTGACAAACGAGATGGGAGATACCTATGTCGACAATAAAATAGTGTTGCACCTGACGCGTGGTAACGAAACCGTGTTGAACAAGACCTTTACCAAGAATGATTTTTCATCGGTAGTCGATGCGAACTTCCTATCGAAGTCTATATTGGAAGGCATTGTATATGATAAGACTACTCCGCAGGGAATTGTGTATGCAGCGAGTGTTTGTTATCCGCAGACAGATTTGTATATGCCGCTTTCCATAACGATTACCGCTGATGGAAAAATGAGCATACAGAAAGTGGATATGCTTGAAGAAGATTATGACGATGAAGCACCTAATTAAGCTTGTAGGCGGGTGTTGACAGTAAAATTACACAAATGTGAAAACATTTGAGACAAAAGAAAGGCAGCCAATGAGGTTGCCTTTCGTATTTTTGCACCGTCAACAAACTTAATACCGAATAGAATGAAGAAAAACATTTTTGCTATCTGTGTGGTAGCAGTAGGATGTACGGCACTGACCGCTCAAACCAAAGATACACAAACGTTGGTTCCGCTTACGGAACGGGTAAACGTGCAGGCGGATTCGGCACGCGTCAATCAAATTATAGATGATTGCTGGGTAGCAGTAGGGACGAAAAAGCCTCATGCAATTCAACGCGACTTCACACGTATGTTCAACGGTAAGCCTTCCTATCGTTTCGAATTGAAGGAAGATGATAACACCCTGTCAGGATATGCCAAAGGGGAAACAAAAGGGCGTGCGGAATTTTCTTATTGTTATGCAACTTCCGATGATTTCAAAGGCCTGCCTGCCGATGTTTATCAGAAAGCACAGATTACCAAAACTGTATATCATCATGGGAAAGGTATTTGTCCGCAAGGAGCTTCCCGCGACTATGAGTTTTCCGTATATATTCCTTCTTCATTGGGTAGCGATGTCTCGACAATTTTTGCCCAATGGCATGGGATGCCGGATCGTACATTGGTACAAACTCCACAGGGCGAAGTGAAGAAACTGACGATTGACGAGTTCGTTGAACTGGAAAAGACTACGATCTTTAAAAAGAATGAAGGGCACGAGAAAGTAGCCAAGCTGGATAAACAAGGTAATCCGGTGAAGGACAAACAAGGAAATCCTGTATATCAGGCCGGAAAGGCCAACGGATGGCTCGTGGAACAAGGAGGCTATCCTCCATTGGCGTTCGGGTTCTCCGGCGGATGGTTCTATATCAAAGCAAATTCCGACCGTAAGTGGCTGACGGATAAAGACGACCGTTGCAACGCAAATCCCGAAAAAACACCGATCATGAAACCTGTAACATCAGACTATAAAGCATCGACCATTGCTTACAAAATGCCTTATGCCGATTTTCCGAAAGACTGCTGGATTACATTCCGTATTCATATTGACTGGACAGTCTATGGCAAAGAGGCGGAAACGATTGTAAAACCGGGTATGCTCGATGTGCAGATGGACTATCAGGAAAAGGGGAAAAAGGTTAGTAAACACATTGTAGACAATGAAAAAATCATGATTGGACGTAACGACGATGATGGTTATTACTTCAAGTTCGGTATTTACCGTGTAGGTAATAGCACTAAGCCGGTATGTTACAATCTGGCAAACTATTCAGAAAGGTAATTAGTCAGAAGGTAAAAAGAGAGTGATATCCGGGTGTCCTTTTGTGGGCATCCGGATATTTTTTAATTCTCTTACCGTTTATTCGTCAGCGCAGCAATGATATACTTTCCTGGTGCTTGATACTTTCTCTTTCGCCTGTCTTTCTTCCTCTTCCAACTGTTCCCGTTTGACTCTTCTGATAATTTCCCCTTTCTGATGTGCTCTTCCCTCTTTTTTCAGGTTTTGAGCACCGTTTTCTACTTGTGTTTTAGACTCTCTGTGAGTTGTTTTTTTACTAGCCATAATTTGCTAATTTTAACAAAGTTAATAATGCTGAAAAAATAAGTCTACATTTGGTAAGCGTGTGCCAGGTATGCAAAAAGATTTGTTTTTTTGCCGCTTGCCAAATGGTATATATATAAAATAACTAGTGATGCAAATGATGAACAAAAATGGATTTAGCCGATGTGCAGAGTTCTACATCGGTCGTTTGCGGAAGGAAGGGAGGCATTCTACAGCGCATGTCTATAAGAATGCTATTTTCTCTTTTAGCAAATTTTGTGGCACGTCCAATGTGTCGTTCAGACAGGTCACCCGCGAACGTTTACGACGTTACGGGCAGTATCTTTATGAGTGTGGTTTGAAGCCTAATACGATTTCTACGTATATGCGTATGCTTCGTAGTATTTATAACCGGGGAGTAGAAGCGGGTAGTGCACCTTATGTGCCTCGGTTGTTTCATGATGTTTATACGGGAGTAGATGTTCGCCAAAAGAAAGCTTTGCCTATCGGTGAATTACGTAGACTTCTGTATGAGGATCCTAAATCGGAGCGTTTGCGTCGAACGCAGGCTATTGCTGCCCTGATGTTTCAATTCTGTGGAATGTCATTCGCGGATTTAGCTCATCTGGAGAAATCAGCTTTAGATCAGAATGTGTTACGGTATAACCGTATCAAGACTAAAACTCCGATGAGTGTGGAAATACTTGATACTGCAAAGGAAATGATTAACCGGCTTCGTAGTAACCAGGATTCTCATCCTGATTCTCCGGATTATCTGTTTGATATTCTTCGTAGCGATAAAAAAAGGACGGATGAAAGAGCTTATCGGGAATACCAGTCTGCCCTTCGTCGATTCAACAACCGTTTAAAGGACTTAGCGAGAGCTTTACGTTTGAAGTCTCCTGTCACTTCTTACACACTTCGCCATTCTTGGGCAACGACCGCGAAGTATCGGGGAGTATCGATTGAAATGATTAGTGAATCATTGGGACACAAATCTATAAAAACCACACAAATCTATTTAAAAGGCTTCGGGCTTAAAGAACGTACAGAGGTAAATAAAGGGAATTTATCTTACGTTAGGAACTGCAATATTAGTAAGTGATTTGTATTTAAAGTGTTGATAATTAGAAGTAAAATATGTGTGTTACTTCTTAGGTAACGGATTTAAAATTGACGCAAAGATAGACAAAAACACAAATAGAAAACAAATATTCCTCCACTTTTTTTCGTTTTATCTGAAACATAGGGCAAAAAACTATCCGAACATGAAATAATTTTATTTTCATGCTCTATGCTTTTTATTGCCTGATCCCAACTATTTCTAGTTGAGTATTAGGCTTTTCCATATTTTACGCCTTTGTCATGTGTGTGATTTCTATTTTTCCAGTAGTGTATGTTTTGTGTATGTATTGTCCGTTACCTAAGAAGTAACAGATGAACATGGGGTAAAAAAATATGATTTTAACAAAACCGAAATCAGTAAATGCCGGGCCTAGTAGTGGGACAGGGGAAGGCGTAGCACACTCAAAACGCTGGTATGTAGCACTCGTTCGAATGCATCACGAGAAGAAAGTTGCCGAGCGTTTATCTAAGATGGGAATTGATTCTTTTGTTCCCGTTCAGCAGGAAATTCATCAATGGAGCGACCGTCGTAAGATGGTTGAATCTGTTCTTCTTCCAATGATGGTATTTGTTCATGCTGATCCATCTGAACGTAAAGAAGTTCTAAGCTTTTCTACAGTGAGCCGTTATATGGTGATGCGTGGAGAAAGTACTCCGGCAGTGATTCCTGATGAACAGATGGCTCGTTTCCGTTTTATGCTTGATTATTCAGAAGAAGCTATTTGTATGAATAGCTCTCCTTTGGCACGTGGCGAAAAAGTTCGTGTTGTGAAAGGACCTTTGACTGGACTGGTTGGTGAATTGGTCAGTGTTGATGGTAAAAGTAAAATTGCAGTTCGGTTGAATATGCTTGGCTGTGCCTGTGTAGATATGCCTATTGGTTATGTTGAATCTGCAGACATTCATGTGGGCTAATTTTTCTAATTTGAATTGATCGATGAAAATACAAACGCTTTTTCGTACTTTTTTTCTATTTTTGATACTGGGAGTTTGTTCTCCCTTGCTGGCTCAAAACATGAGCGACTCTCAAGTTCTTGAATATGTCAAGGACGGCATCCGCCAGGGTAAAGAACAAAAGCAACTAGCCTCCGAACTGGCACGCAAAGGCGTGACCAAAGAGCAGGCAACGCGTGTGAAGCAACTATATGAGCAGCAAAACAATGTCAATGCTTCCAATGCAACAGGTACCGATGTCAATGAATCACGCCTGCGTGAGGAAATGAAAGAAAATACTTCCGATATGCTGGAAGACCACCCGAGCACTCAAGACCTCGCACGTGGCAACCTGGTTTTCGGACGAAACATCTTCAACACCCGTAATCTGACTTTTGAACCCAGCGTCAACATCGCCACTCCCTTAAGCTATCGTCTGGGGCCCGGTGATGAAGTGATTATCGATATTTGGGGAGCCAGCCAGAACACTATCCGCCAGCATATTTCTCCTGACGGCACGATCAACATTCAGAAAATAGGTCCTGTCAACCTGAACGGACTAACCATTGCTGAAGCCAACGACTATCTCAAAAAGACATTAAACAAGATATATAATGGTCTTAATAATACGAATGATCCCACCTCTGACATCCGTCTGACTTTGGGCAGCATACGTACTATCCAGATCAATGTAATGGGTGAGGTTGTCCAACCGGGCACTTACTCCCTCTCTTCTTTTGCCACAGTCTTCCATGCGCTTTATCGTGCTGGTGGAGTCAGTGACATAGGAAGCCTTCGCAATGTCCAGCTGGTACGTAACGGCAAAAATATTGCCACGATCGACGTCTACCAATTTATCATGAAAGGAAACATTCAGGATGACATCCGCCTTCAGGAAGGCGATGTAGTGATTGTCCCCGCCTATGACGTATTGGTTAAGATCGACGGAAAAGTGAAACGGCCAATGCGTTTCGAAATGAAAAAGGATGAAAGCCTATCCACTCTTATCAGCTATGCCGGTGGCTTTGAGGCCGACGCCTACACCCGTTCCTTACGTGTCGTACGTCAGAACGGACAGGAATATGAAGTAAATACGGTCAAAGACCTTGACTATAGTGTCTATAAAATGCGAAACGGTGATGTTGTGACCGCCGAAGCCATCCTTAACCGCTTCATCAATAAACTTGAAATCCGTGGAGCCGTTTATCGTCCCGGTATCTACCAGCTGAATGGAAAACTGAATACTGTTCGTGAATTGGTAAACGAAGCCCAAGGCCTGACCGGTGATGCCTTCTTGAACCGTGCCGTTCTCTACCGTCAGCGTGAGGACTTGACTACCGAAGTTGTTCCGGTAGACATTAAAGCTATCATGGACGGTGCTTCCCAAAACATCATCCTGATGAAAAATGACATCCTTTATATTCCGAGTATTCATGACCTGGAAGACAGAGGCAACGTTGTAATCCATGGTGAGGTAGCCAAACCGGATTCTTATCCTTATGCAGATAATATGACCCTTGAAGACTTGATCATTCAAGCAGGTGGATTGCGTGAAGCCGCTTCTGTAGTTCGTGTAGATGTATCCCGTAGAATTAAGAATCCTCGTAGTACAGTAGACAACGATACTATCGGCCAGATATATACATTCTCCCTGAAAGAAGGTTTTATTGTAGATGGAACTCCCGGCTTTGTCCTTCAACCTTATGATGAAGTTTATGTACGTCGTAGTCCGGGTTATCAGGCTCAACAGAATGTAGTTGTTGAAGGTGAAATTCTGTTCGGAGGCTCTTATGCAATGACCAGTCGTGAAGAACGTCTTTCTGACTTAATCAATAAAGCGGGAGGTGCAACGAATTATGCCTACTTACGTGGTGCCAAATTGACTCGCGTAGCCAATGCAAGTGAAAAGAAACGCATGGGTGATGTGGTCCGCTTGATGAGCAGGCAGTTGGGTGAAGCTATGATGGACTCTTTGGGTGTTCGTGTGGAAGATACCTTTAGTGTTGGTATTGACTTGGAAAAGGCACTAGCGAATCCTGGCAGTACAGCAGATATTGTCTTGCGTGAGGGTGATGTGATTTTTATTCCGAAAAATAATAATACGGTTACGATTAATGGTGCCGTAATGGTTCCGAATACTGTTTCTTATATGGAAGGAAAAAAAGTTGATTACTATTTAGATCAAGCTGGTGGTTATTCTGAAAATGCGAAGAAGAGTAAGAAATTCATCGTTTATATGAATGGTCAGGTGACTAAAGTGAAAGGTAGTGGTAAGAAACAGATCGAGCCGGGTTGTGAGATAATTGTGCCTAGTAAAGCTAAGAAGAAAACTAATATTGGCAATATTTTAGGTTATGCTACTACATTCAGCACTTTAGGAATGATGGTTGCCTCTATTGCTAACTTAATCAAGAAATAACGAATACGGCTTATAACCACTATGATAGAACGAGAATCTGAAAAGGAAATAAAACAGAGACAAGATAATTATATGGATGAAGAGAACGGAATATATCTGATAGATTTTCTTCATAAGATTATAGCTATTCGTAAGACAATTTATAAAGCTATCGGTATTGGATTAGTGATGGGGGGTATTGTGGCAATAAGTATTCCTAAACAATATACAGTTGAAGTTACTCTTTCTCCGGAGATGGGTAGTGCTAAAGGTGGTGGTTTGTCAGGTTTAGCAGCTTCTTTTTTGGGAAGCAGTGCTACAATGGGCGATGGTGTTGATGCTTTAAATGCTTCTTTATCTGCTGATATTGTATCTTCCACTCCTTTTTTGCTCGAACTCTCTGCGATGAAAATACTTGTATCAACAGGTGAAACTATGACTCTAAACACTTATTTAGATGAAGAGTCTTCTCCTTGGTGGAGTTATGTAATTGGGTTACCTGGTATGATAATTGGCGGAGTAAAATCATTATTTGTTCAAGAAGAACATGAATCAAAACTTCTTGGTAAATCAAATAGAGGTGCGATTGAATTATCTAAAAAAGAGTTGCAGAAGATTGGAATGTTGAGAGAAAAGATTACGGCTTCAGTAGATAAGAAAACATCTATGACTTCTGTCGCTGTGACCTTGCAAAATCCAATGGCAACTGCGGTGGTTGCCGATTCTGTTGTGAAGAAATTGCAAGAATATATCATAGACTATCGTACTTCCAAGGCGAAAGAAGATTGTGCCTATTTGGAGAAACTTTGTAAAGAACGTCAACAAGAGTATTATATTGCCCAAAGAAAATATGCTCATTATGTAGATTCTCATGATGATCTTATTTTGCAGAGTGTCCGTACTGAACAGGAACGACTGCAGAGTGATATGAGCTTGGCTTATCAAGTATATAGTCAGGTTGCGAATCAGCTTCAAGTTGCCAGAGCTAAAGTACAAGAAGAGAAACCTGTATTTGCGGTTCTAGAACCTGCGATAGTGCCATTGAGCCCTTCAGGAACTAGTAAAAAAGTATATGCTCTAGCTTTTATTTTTCTTTGTGTAGTAGGGGCCATTAGTTGGGAGTTGCTAGTGAAGGATTTTTGGACGAAGCTGAAAAAATGATAAGATGCTGCATTGGTTATGTTATGAATTATTTGTTGAATAGTAAAAACACTCGGTGCAGGCTACCAAAACTTACTCAGTCTTTTAGCAACGAGTGTTTACTTCGGTATATTGAAATGTTTATTCTAATAATATGATTCCTTATTATGATTATTTGATAGTAGGCTCAGGTCTTTTTGGAGCTACTTTTGCTTATTGTGCAAAACAAATGGGTAAGAAATGTCTGGTAATTGACAAGCGTCCACATATAGGAGGAAATGTTTATTGTGAAAATATTGAGGGGATTAATGTACATAAGTATGGTGCACATATCTTCCATACCTCTAATAAAGCAGTTTGGGATTTCGTAAATTCAATAGTGGAATTTAATCGTTACACAAATTCTCCAATTGCCAATTATGAAGGTAAGTTTTATAATCTTCCTTTTAATATGAATACATTCTATCAGATTTGGGGAATAACGACTCCAACTGAAGCGATGGCTAAAATAGAACAACAGAAAGCAGAAGCTATAGCAAGGATGAGAGCTGACGGAGTTAGTGAACCACGTAATTTGGAAGAGCAGGCCTTGATTCTTGTAGGCAAAGATATTTATGAAATATTAATTAAAGGCTACACGGAAAAGCAATGGGGACGGAAGTGTACAGAGCTTCCTGCGTTTATTATCAGACGTATTCCTGTACGTTTGGTTTTTGATAACAATTACTTCAACGATAAGTATCAAGGTGTTCCAATAGGTGGATACAATAAACTTATTGAGGGTTTACTGGAAGGCGTAAAATGCGAAACATCTGTCGATTTTTTTGCTACGTATAAAGACTGTTGGCGAGAAATTGCAAATAAGTTAGTGTTTACCGGTGCTATTGACGAGTTCTTTAATTACAGGCTTGGTAAACTGGACTGGCGTACTGTCTCTTTTGAGACGGAGGTTGTTGATACGCCTAATTATCAAGGAAATGCAGTTGTGAATTACACTGAGCGTATGATTCCTTATACTCGGATAATTGAGCATAAACATTTTGAAATGTTGGGACAGAAGGTATATGATTGTCTAAAAACGGTAATATCAAAGGAATATTCAGTGGAATATAAAGAAGGTATGGAGCGATATTATCCAGTGAATGATAATCGTAACAATCAACTGGCAGAGGCGTATCGAAAACTTGCAGAAGATGAGCAGGATATTATCTTTGGTGGAAGGTTGGGGCAATACAGATATTATGATATGGCTCCTATAATACAGCATGTACTAAATAGTAAAGAATTTCGTGTAAACTTCTAATAGAACGCTATCAGGTGAAATCTCCTACCCGTACAACACAAAGCATCAATAATGTCCGTGTTTCTTTATTTTTTAGTGTTGGGGTTTTAATTCTCGGATTCTTTTCGCGTAAAATTCTTATAGAATGTTTAGGCGCAGAGGTCTTGGGAATAAATACGACGGCAGCTAATCTACTTGGATTTCTTAATTTGGCGGAACTGGGTATAAGTGCTGCTATTTCATATACACTTTATACTCCGTTATTCCAAAAAGATTATGATGCTATCAATGAAATTGTTGCCGTACAAGGTTGGCTTTACAGGCGTATCGCTTATATTGTCCTTGCAGGCGGAGTTGTTTTAATGTGTTTCTTTCCGTTGATATTCTCCAAAATGGAATTGCCATTATGGTATGCTTACAGTTCATTCGGAGTTTTGTTGGTAGCTGCCATGTTGGGGTATATCATCAATTATCAGCAGATTGTATTAAGCGCCGACCAACAGGAGTATAAAATAAACTATAACGTACAAGGGTTCAGGGTTTTGAAATTGTTGTTACAGATTGTTGGTATCGGTTATTTTCAGCAAGGATATATTTATTGGTTGATAGTGGAACTATTAATGTCCGTCATTACTTGTTTCTTTTTGCATAAGACCATTCGTAAGAGTTTTCCTTGGCTTCATCCTGATTTGTCTAAAGGGAAAGCTCTGTCTCGGAAATATGTTGAAATCATAAGAAAAACAAAGCAGTTATTTTTTCATAGGTTTGCATCTTACGTACTGGGGCAAACTAGTCCTTTGATTATTTATGCTTTTTTGTCATTGACGGTTGTTGCTATTTATGGGAACTATATGTTATTGGTAGTAAGTGTATCCATGATTATTACCTCTATTTATAATGGGGTAAATGCTGGCATAGGTAATTTGGTTGCTGAGGGGAATCAAGATAAAATTCTTTCTTTCTTTAAAGAATATACAGTCAGTCGTTATTGGATTGTTTCTGTGATATGTTTTTGTTTATTCCATCTGGCTCATTCATTCATGATACTTTGGATAGGTGAAGACTACTTACTTGATTCCACATCTTTTACTCTACTGGTTGTTTATGCTTTTATCTCTATGACTCGTACTAATGATTCTTTTCTTTCAGCCTATGGACTGTTTCAAGATATTTATGCTCCTGCTATTGAAGCAGCATTAAATTTGGGCTTGTCCATACTATTGGGATATTATTATGGATTACCTGGCATCATTGCAGGAGTCTTGATTAGTTTGCTAGTGATTATTTGTTGTTGGAAACCCTATTTCTTATATAGCCGTGGCTTTAAAATCTCTATATGGAACTACTTGTACTTTATTGGTAAAATAATATGCCTGATACTTGTACCATGGTATATTTCTCGTTTTTTTCTTGAATACATAGATCTGTCATGTAGGAATTTTATGGACTGGATTCTCATTTCGTTCAAGGTATTGTTGCTTTATGGAACGATCAGTCTATGTTTTTTTCAACTGCTTGATAAGAATTTTAGAGTATTTACTCGGCGAATTTATCAAATAATAAAACGTAAATAATATGCTAGAAAAGTTAAATCCTCCCAAAATTAGTGTATTGATACCTGTTTATAATGTAGAGAAGTATGTGGGACGCTGCATCCTCTCTGTCTTGAATCAGACTATACAGGAAAGCATGGAAATAATTATAGTGAATGATTGTACCCCTGATAATAGTATGAGGGTGATTAATGAGGTTATTCATAGTTCTTCAAATACATTGAATGGAAAAGAACTAAAAATTATAAATCATGAAACTAATAGAGGGATTGCTTTCACTAAGAATACAGCTTTGAATCATGCAACAGGAGAGTATATACTTCAAATAGATAGCGATGACTATATGGAAACGGATATGTTAGAAAAGATGTATGCAAAAGCGATAGCAACGGATGCGGATATTGTTGGGTGTGATTTGTGGCGTGTATATATGGATAAAAAAGTATATGAAAAAGATGATATTCTAAAAAATAAAGTAGAATTATTGGGTGAAGTTATTAAAACGCAACATGCAGCAAGATGGAACAAACTAATAAAGAGAGAATTATTAAAGGAAAATACTATAGAAATAGTAGAGGGACTTGACTATGGTGAAGATTCTATATTTATGATCCAATGCTTTTATTTTGCGAATAAAATTGAATATATTCCACAGGCTTTTTATAACTATGTTCAATATAATGATTTATCGATATGCCATTTACCTGTTAGTGAAAAGAACTTGAGTAATTTTATTGGTGTGATAGATTTCACTACCAAATTTCTTGAAAATAACAATATAATAGGATATGATTATGAATTAGCCTACAAGCAACTCAAAACAAAATTTACTTGTATGAAAAATGCAACTAAGCAATTAAGAATGCAATATTCTGAGATGTATCCGGAGGCAAATCGTTATAAATATCGTTTTCTGAAAGAATGGAAAAAGGAGGTGAGTATTTATCAGCTACTTACTTGTTATTTTGCTTTAAGTGGCAATTTATGTTTATTCAATGCCATGTTGCAACTGCGATATGGTTTGGAAAGTATACGAAGAAAAAAATATTAAGCTGGAAAAGATGAATATTGTTTGTTGCACGGATAGTAATTATATTATGCCTTGTGGTGTTTTATTGTGCTCTATATGTGAGAACAATACGCAAGGAGATGTATGTTTTCATATAATCATCAATAAGAATGTTTCTATAAAAGAGAAAGAGAGTCTAATAGGTATCGTCAATAGATATAAAAATGAAGTCACTTTCTATGAAATAGATGAGTCGTGGGTGGTTAATTTGCCTGTCGGAATGGCTGGACAACAATCCCATATAACATTAGCGACTTATTTTCGTCTCTTTTTAACGGAAATCTTACCTGAGAATCTTGATAGGATCTTATATTTGGATTGTGATATTATAGTCCGTCATTCTTTAATTAATTTGTGGAATACGGATATAGAAAATAATGCAATAGGCTGCGTACCTGATGCAGATGATGGACAAATATTGAACTATAATCGTTTGAGATATTCTCAAAAATTAGGCTACTTTAACGCGGGTGTATTATTAATCAATCTAAAATATTGGCGAATTCATAATGTGCTCGATAGATTTCTTTTATTCATAAAGCAATATCCTGAACGGATTTTATATCATGATCAAGATATTATGAATTATGTGTTAAAAGATGAGAAGCTTATATTACCATTAAAATATAACGTGACAGATGGATTATTGAACAAAGAATTACATGTTTCTTGGGAGTATGAGTTAGAATTGAGTGAAGCACTTAAAGATCCATGCATTTTGCATTATATTTCATATGACAAGCCTTGGATTAAACATTGTGCTCACCCATTCAAAGCCGAGTTTTTTAAATATCGTGATATGACGCAATGGAAAAACACCCCATTGCTTAATAGACATTTGACTTGGAGGAAAAGAGTGAAATATGTATTATGCAAAATAGGTATATTGTCTTATCAATCAACTTTCCGAGATGATTTATTCTTATAATATATTTTTATGGAACAACAGAAAAGCAAAACAAAGATTCTTGTAGCAATTCATAAAGCGGATCCTGTTTATAGCGACAACATATATACGCCTATTCATGTGGGAAAAGCCATTTCAACAAATGATTTAGGCTTTCAAGGAGATGATACGGGAGATAATATTAGCGAAAAGAATCCAATGTATTGTGAGCTTACAGCACAATATTGGGCTTGGAAGAACTTGAAAGATACAACAAATATTGGCCTGTGCCATTATCGGAGATATTTTAAAACTAAGTACACCGAAGACTATTTGGAATCTTTGTTGCAAAAGTATGATATAATATTACCTGAACCTATATATCGCTCGTATTCTATGGAGCAAAAAATATATCGGGCTGCAATAGAGGAGGATGTAGCTATATTATATCAGGTAATAGAAAGATTACATCCTAAATATAAAAAAGCAGTCTTGGCATATATGCATGGAAATAAGGATATAGCTTTTAATATGTTTGTATGCTCAAAGGAATTGTTTGACCAATTTGCTGAATGGCAGTTCTCTATTCTTTTTGAATGTGAGAAGTACATACGTTTTTCTGGTTACTCAAGAGCTCGACGTATTTTAGGGCATTTTTCAGAGTATTTACTTCCTATTTATTGTTTCCATCATCATTTACGAATAAAGAGTGAAGAATTGGTTTCATTTGTAGATGATAATCAATTATTATATTCACAGTCTTGTTTTAAAAAAATAATTAATACTATACGTTATAGGTTCACTACTCCTCAGAAAAGAACGGATTGGGGATTGTCTTCAGTCATTATAGAGGGCTTGCGTAGTGATGGTATAGAAATAAAATAGTAAAGTTTTTGTATGAAAAATCTTATTAAAGAACTTGTACGTAGTTTGTTACGAAAACACCCTCAACTAGCTGTTAAAATAGGTCGCTTCTTTGGTGGAAAATACCAAGTAAATATTAATCTTGATTTGCTTAATTCACAACAAAAAAAAATACTTTTATGTTATCTATATTTGGAGGATGTGGATTTGACGAAAGTTAAGCATGCTAATTATATGCACGCAAATCAGATAGTCAAGTATTTTATTGATAATGAGTATTGTGTAGATGTATGTGCTTGCTCTGATATTTTTTCATATGAGATATTGAAGCATAAGAAATATGATATAATAATCGGATTGGGCGAGGTATTCAAAAGAATTTGTAAGAATCAGCCTGATGCTCAAAAAATAATATTTATTACCGAAAATAATCCCGTTATTGTAGCACAGAAATACGCTGAACGAATAGTATATTTCAAACAAAGGCATCCATCTGTTAATTGTAATGCTTCCATTATACGAAAAGGTTACATTGATGAAGATATGTTTGAAACTTCTGATTTAGCAATAATAATGAATTCCAGGTATAATGCTGAATCAATGAAACATTATTTTGACAATGTGTATCTTATAAACAGTAATGCATTTATTAATACGGGATATGCTTTTGACAGAGCGAATATGCAGGGTAGAATTGAACAAACAAAACGCAACTTCCTTTGGTTTGGCTCAGATGGCTTTATTCATAAAGGAGGTGATATTCTTATCGATGCATTTAAAGAGATGCCTGAGTTCTCTATTAGTTTCTATGGATTACCTACTACTGAAAAGAGTTTGTTTCATAAATTGAAAGCCTCCAATACGGTAGATTGTGGACGTATAAATGTTCAGAATCCGGAATTTGTCGATACAGTTATAAATAGACATTGTTTTATCATTTTTCCATCTTGCTCTGAAGGCATGAGTACTGCTGTTGCGACCTGTATGGCTCATGGTATTATTCCAATCCTTACTAAAGAATGTGGCTTTGAGCCTAATGAATATATTATTGAGTTAGAAGGATGGCATATCGAGGATATAAAGAATGCGGTAAATCGTGCTGTATCTATGACTAATGAAGAGATTCTGACTTTTAGGGAAGGATGTTTTCAGTATGCCCGTGAAAATTTCTCGCTTAAGAAATTTGATAGTTCATTTAAGGATATCATGGACAAGATTTTAAAGGAGCAATAATAGTTATCTATTGTGCAAGTAATCGTTGTAAGACTTTTAATATCTTTTTGATTAGAATGTAAAAAGCTATTTATGTATCCTATTAATATGTTGTTTTCTAGAATGAGAGAGATGAACTTATTCTCTACCATTTATCTTAATTTCATAACTCTTCCGTTTGATCAAGCAATACGTTTTCCCATCCTTATATATGGTAAAGTGACTATTAAAAATGCGCGAAAGGCAAGATTGATTTTCCATTGTCCATTACGAATGGGGATTCTTCAAATTGGAAAAAATAATTTGGGGTTTATAGATAAAAAAAGATGTTGTTCAATATGGAATGTAGCTGGTACTTTACATATATATGGTAAGGCTGGGTTTGGTCAGGGATGTTGTGTGGAAGTAGGGAGGAATGCCGTACTAACGCTTGGCAAAAATTTTAATGTGACCGGTCGTTCTACGTTGCTTTGTCAAAATAGTATAACTTTTGGAAATGAATGCCTTTTGTCGTGAGACTTGCTTATTATGGATAACGATTGGCACCAAGTGGCTTCGACTGTTGATGGCAGAATATTAAATCCTTCGAAACCGATTACTATAGGAAATCATGTGTGGATTGGTTGTAGAAGCATAATTCTTAAAGGAGTAAGTATCTCGGATAACGTAATTGTGGCTGCTAACTCAACTATTACTCGTAGAGTGGATAAAGAGTTTGTGGCAGTGAGTAGCAATGGAGTTTTGAAAGAAAATGTAAAATGGGACTATTAATGAAAGCTATGCGCTCTAAATCAGATATATTATGACTACTAATAAGTGTTTAAGATAGTGAAATTTATAATAATACGTATTCTTATAGCTTACCTTTTTGTCGGGATATTTACAAATGCCTTTGCTGTGTCATCATTTATTTCAATGCCGACATTCTTGGCTGCTATATACTCTTTACTTTATTTGATTTTACTTCTTTCTTCTCGAATAAAGCTACATAAAGAAGGATACTGGCTACTTGCGTATTGGCTTGTCTTGACGTTTTCTTTTATTTTGTTTGCTACAGGAGAAAAATGTCTTAATCATTATATAATGTGGACGTTCTCTTTTTTTGCCTTTTATTATGTGTTCAAGTCATTAGTTCTATATTTGCTGAAATTCGATAGCGGAATATTCAATACTATGTTGAATATTATTTCATTTTCCGTTTTTATATCTTCACTATTTGCCATTGTAGAATTTTTATTGGTAAACTTTGTTGGAGTAAATCTGGAGAACATTATTCCTAGAGGAAGAGTGGAAGGATATACTCCATTAGCGTCTAATTTTATTCGTGCCAGATCATTTATGGAAGAATCCGGTCATTTTTCATTATATCTGGAAATTTTTACTCCTATCACTTTGGCATGGCTTTTGAGAAATAGAAAAAATAAGATTATTCTGATATCGTATGTAAGTATTGTGCTGATTGCTTTGTTCTTTTCATTTAGCGCTTATGGCTTGGTTGCATTAGTGATAGCTATATTTATTTATTTATATTATTATGTTTTCTCAGTAGGGAATTTAAAGTCTTTGATGAAAAATTTATTTATTGTTTTTATTATTTTTCTAGTTATTATAATTGCTTTCCCTTCAATTTGGGAAATTGGCTATCAAACTGTTACCGCCAAATTAGATGTTGATAATAGTTCGTTCAGTGATAGAAATAGTAGAATTATAGGACTGGATCAATATCTTACTGGCATACATTTAATGATAGGCTATGGCTCTGCCGCTTTTAGTACGTTAAAAACACCCTCTTTTATTTCTCTATATGTTGGTATTTTAATGAGTGCTGGTATTTGCGGTATCATATTATTCTTGGGCTTTCTATTGTGTACATTCTATCGTATGTTACAGATAAAGAATAAAGATATGCGTTGTGGATTTGTAATTGCATTTATCCTCTCGACCATTCACTTCTGTTTTGTTGATTTGATTTATCTTCCTTGGTTTTGGACTATGTTGGCCTTAGGGTATGTTTATCGAACGAAAGAAAAACTTTTGCCACATGATTAAAATAAGTATAATTACAGTCTGCTACAATAGTAAAGCCTATATAGAACAAACAATAAAGAGTGTTCTGGCTCAGACTTATGAGAACATAGAGTATATTGTGATAGATGGAGGCTCTACGGATGGTACTATTGATATTATAAATAGATACCGAAAAGATATAACGATTTTTATCAGCGAACCTGATAGAAATATGTATGATGCAATAAACAAGGGGATGAAATGGGCTACAGGAGATTATATTGCTATTTTGAATTCGGATGATTTTTATTTAGACAATGAAGTCATATCTGTTATTGCAGATAAATTGAAGGGACTTCCGTCATATTATAAAGGTCTTTACGGTAATCTGCAGAAGTTTACAGCAGAAGGATATTTTATGAAAAGAAAAAAGGGTATTCCTGTTGGATTCAAGACTCTATTATGCTCTAGAAAGTTGACATTTGTTGGTCATGGCACGCTTTTCATCTCCCAAAAGGCATGTGATGAAGTGGGCTTGTATGATTTTGAGCAGTTTAGCGCAGCGGCAGATTATAATTATGTTCTGAGATTATTTAAAACATTCAAGTTTAAATATGTGAATTGCGATATAATGGGTTTTAGAGTACATGAAGCAAGTATTACATCTTCAGGCAGAATACTTGAGGAGTCGTATGCTGTTCTTTGTAAAAATGGATATAAGAATATATTGTTTTTGGAGAGGGTGATTCGGTATTATGCTTCTTGGAGCTATTTTGTTTTAGTGAACTTTAGGAATATGCGAAAAACCAATTGGAGACATTTCTTTAATCGATGCAATTATACTATAATAACAGTATTTTAAACGAATATGATTGAAATTCTACATATAATAAATTCATTGGAGATTGGAGGAGCACAGAAACTACTTGTTGATATACTGCCTTTAATGAATAATGAAAAAATGAAAGTTTCTCTGCTTGTTTTGAAAAGTGTTGATTCCTCTTTTTACACTAAAATAAAAAATAGTGGTATAGAAGTCTTTTCTTTAAATTCAGGAAGCTACCATAATCCATTTATAATTGTACGTTTAATCCCATTTTTGCGGAAATTTAGTATTGTGCATGTACATTTGTTTCCATCTTTGTATTGGGTGGCATTGGCCAATATCTTTGTTTCAACTAAGTTGATATTTACGGAGCATAGTACAAATAATAGGCGGAGAGGAAAAGTGTACTTCTCTTTTATAGAACGTTATGTGTATAGACAGTATAGTAAAGTAATTTCGATAAGTCCACAAACTCAGCTAATCTTAAAACAGTGGCTGAAAGTAGAGGGGATTGATTCGAGATTTATTCAAATAGACAATGGTATCAAACTAAATGATTTTCTTCCTTCAAATAGAACTATAAATGTTGCAGATGCATCGCAATTCTCTAAGATTGTATTGATGATATCTAGATTTTCTGTGCAGAAAGATCAGGAAACTGTCATTAGGGCTATTCCATATGTACCTGTAGATGGAGTACTTTTTGCTTTTGCCGGTTCGGGGCCTACTCTTGAGAAATGTAAGCAATTAGCTTATGAGTTAGGAGTATCTGATAAAGTTGTCTTTTGGGGGCAAAGGACGGATATCCCTGATTTGATAAATGCTTCTTATATTGGGGTACAATCATCTTTGTGGGAAGGATTTGGGTTAACTGCCGTGGAATTCATGGCTGGAAATAAACCAATTGTAGCTTCAGATGTAGCAGGGTTAAAGCAAGTGGTGGAAGATGCAGGTTTACTGTTCCCGGTAGGTGATGAGAAACGGTTGGCAGAAGCTATTACTCATTTGTTGGTTGACAAGCAATATTATAGTCAAATATCGGCAAAATGTTGGGATAGAGCTAAAAGATATGATATACATCACATGGTTGAGAAATATACTAAGCTATATACTAATATTTTAAGTGGAATATATAATGAATAATCTTTTTATAGTAATCAATATCGATCATTTTTTTCTTTCTCATCGTAAAGAAATTGCTTTAAATGCCCAAAAAGCAGGCTATGAAGTTACCATTGTAACGAAAGATACCGGAAAGATTAAAGAGATAGAAATGTTGGGGCTAAAGGTAATAGATTTACCAATGAGTCGTTCTGGGAAGAAAATATGGGAGGAATTATATACTTGTTGGTTTCTTTACAATCTTTATCACCGCGAAAAACCAGAGATTGTACATCACGTGGGATTGAAAACAATACTTTGGGGAACATTAGCGGCAAAGTTGGCTAAAGTTCATGGAGTTGTTAATGCAGTGAGTGGTTTGGGGATAATTTTCTCGGAGGAGAAAAGAACAATGATAGCAAAGCTTCTTCCTGCGGTATTACGATTTTCTCATCATCGTAAAAAACTGGCTGTCATTTTTCAGAATGATGATGATCAATTATTATTTCTAAAATCTAGAATAATAAATGAATCTCAAGCTTATAAAATAAAGGGCTCCGGGGTTGATTTGAAGCAGTATAGTTATACTCCTGAACCTGAAGGGCAGAAAATTAAGGTTTTGTTAACAGCTCGTATGATTGTAGAAAAAGGTATTTTCATTCTTACAGATGCTGCCATGAAATTAAAGGAGCAATATAAAGATAGGGTCCAGTTCTTATTATGTGGCGGACTTGATGATAATCCCGTCGCTATTAAAGAAGATGAACTGCAAGCTGTGTGTGATGGGGATTACATTAAATGGTTAGGATATCGGACAGATATTCTAAATCTATTAAAAGATTGTCACATAGTTGCTTTTCCTTCTTACTACAAAGAAGGATTACCCAAATCTTTGATAGAAGCGGCTGCTATAGGCAGGCCTATAGTTACTACTAATTCTGTGGGGTGTAAAGATACTGTGGTTGAAGGGTATAATGGCTTTTTAGTTCCTGTTAAGGATAGTGATGCTTTAGCTGATCGATTGAAAATATTGATTGAAAATAAACATCTTAGGTGGGAAATGGGTAAAAATTCAAGGCGGTTAGCGGAGAAATATTTTTCTATTGATGATGTCGTAACAAAGCATTTGGAGATTTACGGAAAAATATTAAAATAAATAGAATGAATTTGTTAGTGACTGGCGCTGCCGGATTTATAGGTTCACATGTTTGTGAACGTTTGCTACAACGTGGTGATAAAGTAGTAGGGGTGGATAATTTAAATTCGTACTATGACAGAGATTTGAAATACGGACGTCTTTCGACCTTAGGAATTTCTCAATCTGAGGTAGTATGGTATAAGTTTACTTCAAGCAATATTTATCCTTTGTTCAATTTTGTGCAGATGAATCTTGAAGATAAACATGCTATGCAGATGCTTTTTGCAAATGGGGATTTTGATATAGTTATTAATTTGGCAGCGCAAGCAGGTGTACGTTATTCAATTGAGAATCCATATGTTTATGTTGATAGTAATATTGACGGTTTTTTAAATATTCTTGAAGGATGTCGCCATAATCATATCAAACATCTTGTGTATGCCAGTTCTAGCAGTGTTTATGGATTAAATGGGCAGGTTCCTTTTTCTGAAGAGGATAGTATTGCACACCCGGTGAGCCTGTATGCTGCTACAAAGAAATCAAATGAACTTATGGCTCATGCTTATAGTCATTTATATAACATACCTTCTACCGGCCTTCGTTTTTTTACAGTCTATGGGCCATGGGGGCGGCCGGATATGTCACCTTTCCTCTTTGCGGATGCAATATTGCATAACCGTCCTATCAAGGTGTTTAATAATGGTGATATGCTTCGGGATTTCACTTATATTGATGATATTGTAGAGGGGATAATTCGTGTGATAAATCATATTCCTCAGCCGGATACCACTTGGGACTCTGCAGTACCTTCACCCGGTTCTTCATCTGCTCCTTATAGAGTTTATAATATTGGAAATTCACACCCCATACGCTTAATGGACTTTATTCAGGCTATTGAAGAAGCGATTGGTTGTGAAGCTGAGAAAATATTTCTTCCTATGCAGCCGGGGGATGTATATCAGACTTATGCAGATACTAGCCGCTTACAAAAAGAGTTAGGTTTTAAGCCATGCAAGCCATTAAAAGAAGGTGTGCATGAGACGATTAAATGGTATCGTAGTTATTATAGATTAAATAAGGAGGATATTAAAGTATGAATATAGCTATTGTCGGAACGGGATATGTAGGCCTTGTATCAGGTGCTTGTTTTGCTGAGATGGGGGCAAATGTTATATGTGTAGATGTAAACCAAGAAAAGATTTCTGCACTTCAGAATGGAAGAATACCAATTTATGAGCCAGGACTGGAAGAAATGGTACTACGTAACAGTAAAGAGGGAAGATTACGTTTCACTACGGATATTATTACTTGTTTGGATAATGTAGAAATTGTATTCAGTGCAGTAGGAACACCTCCTGACGAAGATGGGAGCGCTGATCTGAAATACGTGCTTGAAGTAGCACGTAGTGTAGGAAGAAATATGAATAAATACCTTGTATTAGTCACGAAATCTACTGTCCCTGTAGGTACTGCCATGAGAATAAAAGTGGCTATTCTTGATGAATTGGACAGGCGGGGGGTACAAATTCCTTTTGATGTGGCTTCTAATCCGGAGTTTCTGAAAGAAGGTGCTGCCGTAAATGATTTTATGAGTCCGGATAGGGTGGTGATTGGTGTAGAGACTGAAAGGGCTAAAGAGGTTATGAGTCGGCTCTATCGTCCTATGATGCTTAATAATTTCCGAGTTATTTTTACAGATATACCTAGTGCAGAAATGATAAAATACGCTGCCAACTCAATGCTTGCTACTCGCATTAGTTTTATGAATGACATTGCCAATCTATGTGAATTGGTGGGGGCGGATGTAAATATGGTGCGCAAAGGTATTGGAACTGATTCTCGTATAGGAAATAAATTTCTGTATCCTGGTTGTGGGTACGGAGGAAGTTGTTTCCCGAAAGATGTGAAAGCATTGATAAGAACAGCGGAGAATAATGGCTACAATATGCGTGTGTTGAAAGCTGTGGAGGAAGTAAATGAAAAACAGAAGGAATTGCTTTTTGATAAACTATATCGTTATTACCAAGGTTCATTAGTCGGTAAAAATATAGCTATTTGGGGGGTGGCATTTAAACCGGAAACTGATGATATGCGAGAAGCTACTGCATTGGTGATTATTGAAAAACTTCTTAGTGCAGGATGTAATATAAGGGTATATGACCCTGTGGCAATGGATGAGTGTAGGCGAAGAGTGGGAGAGAGAGTCGTATATGCTTCTGATATGTATGACGTTTTGCTTAATGCTGATGCGTTACTACTACTTACAGAATGGAAGCAATTTCGAATACCGGCTTGGGGGGTAGTAAAGAAGTTAATGAATCAACCTGTATTGATAGACGGACGGAATATTTATGATGAGCAAGAATTGAAGAAGTCAGGTATAGATTATATATGTATAGGTAAAAAATGAGAGTATAATTCTAATAAATACTTATCAAATTTACAATTAATAATTATTATGGGGTATAGTGAGGAATTCATTCCAGACGGAATGAATGCTTTTGAGCGTAATGTAAAGCGAATTGGGGATTGTGTGGTTGCAATGGTTTTAATGATTGTTTTTTCTCCACTATTTTTAATCTGTTATTTAGCAGTGAAGCGGGAAGATGGTGGACCGGCTATATTTAAACAGGAGCGTATCGGGCGTTTTGGACGTCCATTCAATATCTATAAGTTTCGCAGTATGCGATTGGATGCGGAGTCTGCCGGCCCTCGGCTTTATACCGGTGGGAAAGATACCCGATTGACTAAAGTCGGAAAATTCTTGCGTGAACATCATTTGGATGAACTACCGCAGCTCTGGAATGTTTTCTGTGGTGATATGGCTTTTATCGGACCTCGTCCGGAGCGAAAGTTTTATATTGATCAAATAATAAAGTATGATCCGCGTTATCAATACTTGTATCAGATTCGGCCGGGAGTAACCTCTTATGCAACTTTGTATAATGGCTATACGGATACAATGGATAAGATGCTGCGTCGTTTGCGGTATGATTTATTTTATTTACAACATCGTTCCTGGTGGTTTGATTTTAAAATATTGGTGAAGACTTTTGTCAATATATGTTTTGGAAAGAAATTTTAGAATAGTAGAATATTTAGATAATAAGAAGTGGCATAAAATAGTTAGCGGTAAGCGTCCCCAAAAGACGTATTTCCTTTACTGCTTACCCCCTCTATCTTTGTTCTGTATCAAAGTTATGTACATCAATACAAATTTCGAGAAGTTGTGGTTCCTCTACACTACTGAGGGGCAACCCAAGGGAATTTCGATTAATACCTATTATGCTCAGCAGGACATTCCTTATAAGTCATTTTATGACTGGTTACGCAAACGTCAGAAGAAGGTAGTTCCGGTATGTGGAGGGCCTTCCCGTAGAAGAGGCTTCTACTCTGGTATCTTCAGAGGATGCCGGCTCATTTGCTTCTGCTGGCTCGAGAGTGGCTTATGTTGCCAAGGGTTCAATTATGGTTACTATTCAAACCTGTGATGGCCTTCATATTTGTAAATGCAATTTAGACTACCTTGGCTTGAAAGATTTGGTAGAGAAGTTGGAGGTTTTATGCTGACCATTTCAGGGCTGAAGAACTTTTATTATCTTACGGATTTTCATGATATGCTTTGCAAAGCTCCTCGTATTTCCGAGATCATCAGAACGCGCTATCATCGCGATCCTCTTAATGGAGATGTCTATATTTTCATGTATAAATTCCTGTACCAACAATTGTTGGATAAAGACCAGATGAATGAGCTGATTCTGTCCGAGCTCCGTGCTATCAAGAGTAGTCAGGGTGGGGCTCGTACAGAGAGCCTGCACGCTCATTCTGTGAGCCGTGCCCACGCAGACAAGCTTCTTGCTGAGATTTATAACTGTACATTTAAACCAGCTTTTACTATTGAGCAAATAGTCGAGCCGATGAAAAAGGCTACAGGGCTACAACGTACCATTGTCAAGGTATCTGGAAGTCTTTTAATGACAGTTGCAAGTATTGTTGTTCCATTAGGAGGAAAAACTTTAGGTATTTGTCCGGCTCGTGTAAAGAAATTTATGATCTCTACTAATATATGCGGAAAGAAATTGGCTGATTCGGGGTATAAGTTTCATTATACATTTGAAGAAGCAATTAAGGATTGGTATAGAGATAATAATCTGTATTTGAGGTGATTTTTCTGAAATAAATTGGGTATATAATAAATGTTGAAAATGTTGAGATGTAATAAACACATGAGTGTTTCGTATGTGAGATGAAAGAAATGTAGGTCCCTAGCTTCATGCTGTAAAGGCATGATTCTCCTACATTGTGGATTAGGAATAGTACGACGGTGCATTTCTAATCTACGCCCTGACATCGGAGGTTAAAGCCGATGTGAATTTCCCACTATATCAACTGTCTGTGAAGATCGTTGATATTTAAAAATGAATCACAAACTATAAATATAAAAGAATATGTAGGTCCCTAGATTCATGATGAACTCATGAAATCCCTACATGATGCGGGTTGGAAATAATACAGCGGTATATTTCTAACTTGACCCTCATATCGGTTTAAACGCTGATATGTATCTATATGTGAAATATACCAACTGTCTGTGAGGATCGTTGGTATATTGTATTTTAAGGGGTTGGTGTACAGAAGAAGTGAGCGTTATCAATGCAAATCTGATATTTTTTTGTAGCTTTGTAACAAAACTAACAGATATGGAAGATTTGCAAAAATTGTACCCAATTGGGATACAAACATTCTCTGAAATACAAGAAGGGAATTATCTTTATATTGATAAAACGGAATATGTTTATCGGATGACACATTCCTCTTCTAAATATATGTTTTTGAGCCGTCCTCGACGTTTTGGGAAGTCATTGCTGACTTCCACGCTACATAGCTATTTTTCCGGGCGCAAGGAATTGTTTCATGGGTTAGCTATAGAGAAACTGGAGAAAGAGTGGATAGAGTATCCGGTGCTCCATTTTGATATGAGTACTGCCAAACATGTAGATAAGGAACAATTGCTTCAGGAATTGAATTTGAAATTATTCAATTATGAAGAAATCTATGGAAAAATGGAGGAAGAGGTCAATCCTAATCAACGCTTGATGGGATTGATAAAACGTGCTTATGAACAAATTGGTAGGAAAGTAGTCGTGCTTATTGATGAATATGATGCTCCTTTGCTAGATGTGGCGCATGAACATGAAAATTTGGGTATATTGCGCAATATCATGCGTAATTTTTATAGTCCGTTAAAGGCTTGCGACCCTTATCTGCGTTATGTATTCCTGACTGGTATAACGAAGTTTTCTCAACTTAGTATTTTTAGTGAGCTGAATAATATTAAAAATATTAGTATGGATGAGCCTTATGCTGCTATTTGTGGCATTACAGAAGATGAGATGCTTATCCAAATGAGAGAGGATATAGATAACTTGGCTATAAAAATGGAGATTTCATCTGAAGAAGTAGTGCAGAAATTGAAAGAAAACTACGATGGTTATCATTTCACTTATCCATCTCCTGATATATATAACCCATTCAGTTTGCTTAATGCCTTTGCGGATGGAAAGTTTAATTCTTATTGGTTTGGTAGCGGTACGCCTACATATTTGATACAAATGCTGAAAAAATTCAATGTAGAACCTTCTGAAATCGGGAATAATCATGCAGAGGTTTCTGCCTTCGATGCTCCTACTGAAACAATGACTGATATTATCCCGTTATTATATCAGAGTGGTTATATCACGATAAAGGATTATGATAAAACTCTGGATTTGTATACACTGGATATTCCCAACAAGGAAGTGCGGTTGGGTTTGATGAAGAGTCTTTTGCCCAATTATGTCGCCAGCAAAACGCGGGAAACTACCACGATGGTGGCTTATCTCTCCCGTGATATTCGGAATGGTGATATGGATGCGGCGTTGCGTCGTCTACAAACATTTTTGTCTACTATTCCTTACTGCGACAACACCCGATATGAGGGTCATTATCAACAGATGTTTTATATCATATTCAGTTTGTTGGGTAACTATGTTGATGTGGAAGTGCGTACTCCCCGCGGTCGTGTGGATATGGTATTGCGTACCAAAACTACCTTATATGTAATGGAATTGAAACTGGATAAGAATGCAAACGAAGCGATGGAACAAATTGACTTGAAGAATTATCCTGAACGCTTTGCTTTATGTGGATTGCCAATAGTGAAGGTTGCTGTTAGCTTTGACAGAGAACGTTGCACCATAGGAGAGTGGAAGATAGAATAGATGGTTAAAGAATATAAAAAAAGAGCAAACTTGCATGATTCCTAAATCTTTCCAGAATCTGTATCGTTATTTGCTGTATGAAACGAAAGTATAGTATTAACGCTAAAAGAATAACGATTATGAAGAAAATTCTATCTTTACTTGTGTTGGCTATTGTAGCCGTACAATTCTCATTCGCAAAAGATGTGATTACAAAAGACATGAATCAGTTACCGCTTCCGGCACGTAATTTTATCAATAGCAATTTTACGAAACCAGAGGTGGCCCATATCAAGATTGATAAGGATATGATGGAGTCTACCAAGTATGAAGTGGTATTGATGGATGGTACGGAAATTGATTTTGACAGTAAAGGCAACTGGGAAGAAGTAAGTGCAAAGAAAGGACAGGTTGTTCCTGTTAGTATTATTCCGGGATTTGCTGTCAATTATTTGAAGTCTCATAATTTTGTAAATGAGGGAGTGACCAAAGTGGAACGTGACCGTAAAGGATATGAAATAGAATTGTCTACCGGACTTTCTTTCAAATTTGATAAGAAGGGAAAGTTTATCAAGGCTGATGATTAATTGAAGATTTGTGATAATAGACCTAAACAAGAAGATAGCTATGTGGAGATTTAAGTTTGGCGCTTGGGCAGTGGTATTGATGATGACTGCTCTTTTGTTTGGCGCATGTGATAATGACGATGATGATACTTTTGTTCCGCCCAGTAATATTACAGAAGCCTTAAAACAGGTATATCCGGCTGCCCAGAATGTAGAATGGGAGATGAAAGGTGCCTATTATGTAGCTGACTGCTGGGTAAGCAATGACGAACTGGAGGTCTGGTTTGATGCTAATGCCAATTGGGTGATGACGGAAAATGAACTGAATAGCATAGATCAGCTCGTACCGGCTGTTTACACCGCTTTCATGGATTCTAAATATAATGCATGGGTAGTGACGGATGTGTATGTGTTGACTTTTCCACAAAATCCGATGGAATCTGTGATTCAGGTGAAGCAAGGTAGTCAACGCTATGCGCTTTATTTCTCACAGGAAGGCGGATTGCTACATGAAAAAGATATTAGCAATGGAGATGATACAAATTGGCCGCCGACTGAATAGTTTTTAATCATAAAAATCAAAACGGGCTATTTCTATGAAAGGAATAGCCCGTTGTTTTTTATAATTACATTTGTTTATAATCCTTAGCTAATCCTCCTTCACTTGTTTCTTTGTAAAGTGATGGAAGGTCGTGTCCGGTCTGTTTCATTACTTGCACTACTTTATCGAAAGAGACACGGTGCATACCATCGGTGAAAGCTGAATAAAGATTTGCATCCAGCGCACGTGCGGCAGCGTATGCATTTCGTTCGATACAGGGAATTTGTACCAATCCGCATACCGGGTCGCAAGTCATTCCCAGATGGTGTTCCAATCCCATTTCTGCTGCATACTCAATTTGTGCCGGGCTACCTCCAAATAATTGATTGGCGGCAGCCGAAGCCATTGCGCAGGCGACGCCTACTTCTCCTTGGCAACCTACTTCTGCTCCGGAAATAGATGCATTGAATTTGACAATGTTGCCAAACAATCCGGCAGTGGCTAATGCACGTAGAATGCGCATATCACTGAAATCACGGCTTTTCTGGAGATGATATAATACGGCAGGCATCACTCCGCAGGAACCACAGGTAGGAGCGGTCACTATTTTTCCACCGGAAGCATTTTCTTCACTTACTGCCAAAGCATAAGAAAAGACAAGTCCTCTGGATTGCAGGGATTGTTTGTATCCGGTAGCGCGTATATAGTAGGTGGAGGCTTTTCGTCTAAGATTTAGTGGGCCGGGAAGTACTCCTTCCGCTTCCAGTCCACGGTGAATGGCATCTTTCATGGTGCCCCATACTTCAGCCAGGTAATCCCATATATCTTCTTCCTCACATTCCTTCACGTATTCCCAATAACTTTTTCCGGTATCCTCACACCATTGGAGTATTTCGGTCATGTTTTCCATGCCATATACATCGGGGCTTTCGATAGTTGGATTATCATTGTTTTCTGCCAGTGCACCGCCACCAATACTGTAAACAGTCCAGTTCTCAAGCACTTTATTATTGTTATCCAAAGCCGCAAATGTCATTCCGTTCGGATGGAACGGTAGAAAGACTTTGGGTTGCCATACAATTTCTACTGGTGCAGTGGGCTGTAAGGTGTCTATAATGGCTACATCCGTCATGTGTCCTTTACCGGTAGCGGCTAAACTGCCGTAAAGGGTGACTTTAAAAGATGCAGCATCCTGATGACGTTCCAAAAACATTTCGGCAGCTTTGCGCGGTCCCATAGTGTGGCTACTGGAAGGTCCTGTGCCTATCCTGTATAGCTCTTTAATCGATTTCATGACTGATGATGTGTTTTTGTTAATACCATTTCTTTTTTCTGAAGTACAAATATACAATAATACCGATAATTGCCATTACAATCCAGGCAAATAAATACCCGTACTGCCATTCCAGTTCTGGCATCCATTTGTAATTCATTCCCCATACTCCAACCAGAAATGTCAAAGGGATGAAAATAGTGGATACGATGGTCAGCCTCTTCATGATATCGTTCATACGCAAATCATTGTTGGAGATATAAAGATCGACTAATGAAGAAAGGGTTTCCCGACAGATTTCGATGGTTTGTAATACAAATTGTAGGTGGTCGTTTACATCATTGAAAAAGGCGCGGTTCACTTTATGGATGAGCAGGTTTTCTGCCCTCAGTAGCTTTATATATTGTTCTTTCAAGGGGAGGATTGCTTTTTTCATTAGCATATATTGGCGTCGTAATGCCTGAATCTGGATACCGATGTCATCTCCGTTGGTGATAGTAAGCAGTTCCTCTTCCAAATCTTCGAGTGCGTCATCGATGGAAGAGATGGTTGAAATATAGTTTCCCATCACGCTGTTGAGCAGTACGCTAAGCAGATAATCTGTTTGACGACTGCGTATCTTCAGGACATCATTACGCAAGGCGGAACTGATATCATCGAAGAAATCAGTTTCTTTTTCGAGGAAAGTCAGTACATAATTATTTCCTATGATAAGGCAGACTTGCTGTTGGAGCAGTTCGTCCAGTTCATTTTCTTCTTTATGTTCGTTCGGATAGAATATTTTTAAGATCAGAACAATGTATTTATCATGCTCTTCTATCTTGGTCGGATGATCCGCATTTAATATATCCTGTAAGACAAGGAAGTCTATTTCGAAATGACTGCAGATTTCCCGGATAGTTTCTGTATTTTTCATTCCGTGTATCTGTAGCCAATTGATTTGATCATTGTTTAGCGTACCTTTGATGGCCTGAAAAGTATCACTAGAGCTTTCCTGTATCTCGGTAGCATTGTAAGTACAAAGATGTAAATGGGTAGGAGTAAGACTTTCTCCTGTGTAAATAAGCTTTTCGCTTAACAGATTATTCTTCATGCTTTATTCTCGTTTTAGAAAACCACTGTAACAAAGGTAGTGGTTTTCTAAATGAGAACAAGTTCTTTGAACGTTTTGTTTACGTGTTAGTCAAAATCGACTACTGTGATTCCGGCACCACCAAACTGCACATGTTCGTCGGCATAGTGGCTAACTCCCGGTACGGTGGCCAGATATTGGCGGATAAGTGTACGAAGTATTCCCGTTCCTGTGCCGTGAAGGATACGTACACGATCCATGCCGACTAATATGGCGTCATCAATAAAATAGGTGACTGCCTGTAAGGCTTCGTCTCCACGCATTCCGCGTACATCAATATCCTGTTTGAAGCTAAGCTTTTTTTCATACATCTGATCGTGTGTCTGGCTGCTGACAAAGGTGCTTTTAGCAATCCCTTCCGTCTTGGGCATATGATTGACACGTTCCAAACGGTCTGTTTTTACGGTCGTTTTTATGCTTCCAAAGGCAACAGTCGCATTTTTACCACTGATTTCCATCACTTGGCCGACGCTTGTCTGTCCTTTGATTTTTACATTTTCTCCTACCGCAATCGGCACTATTTTAGGGGCACTTGATGGAGAAGAGACTACAGCTTTCGGTTCGCTCTTCTTGTTTTTCTTCCGCTCTTGTTTCTCCTTTAGTTTCTTCATTTTTTGCGCGATCTTCTCTTCATGCTCTTTAGATGCCAGTGCATCCAGAGAAGTACGGAAGTCTGTCAGTTCCTGACGTGCCTGGCGTGTCTTTTCCTTTTCGGCTTGTGCTTCCTTTATCGTACGAATCGTATTTTCAATGCGGGCATTGGATTCCTGAAGCATGCGTTCCGCTTCTTCTTTTGCTTGCCGGATAATCTCTTTCCGGGATTTTTGCAATTCTTCCATCTCTGTCTGGTAACGGGCAATGGTTTCTTCCATGTGCTTTTCCCGTTGACGGATGGTTTGACGTTTTCCTTCCCAGTAACGCTTGTCGCGCACAATGTCCTGAAGGTATTTGTCTGCATTGATATATTCGCTTCCTACGATTTCCGAAGCATCTGCGATGACATCTTCCGGTAGTCCGATTTTTCGTGCAATCTCTACGGCAAACGAACTTCCCGGATTTCCGATTTGTAATTGGAAAAGTGCTTGCATGAGATGACGGTCGTAAAGCATGGCTCCGTTTACTACTCCTTCATGATCTTCGGCAAAATGTTTCAGATTCTGGTAGTGGGTAGTGATGACTCCGAATGTTCCTTTCTGGTTGAAACGTTTCAGTACAGCTTCGGCAATAGCACCTCCGATTTGCGGCTCCGTACCTCCACCGAACTCGTCAATCAGGATGAGGCTCCGTTCGTTACAGCTCTTCATCATGATTTTCATATTGGTCAAGTGAGAAGAGTAGGTACTCAAATCATCTTCAATAGATTGCTCGTCACCAATATCGATAAAGATGCTGCTGAATATACCGGCATGACTACGTTCGTGCAAGGGAATCAGCATACCGCATTGCAGCATATATTGCAGCAAACCGACTGTTTTCAAACAGACGGACTTACCTCCGGCGTTCGGTCCGGATATGATAAGGATACGTTGTTTCTGATTAAGTTCTATATCCAGTGGTACGACTTTCTTTCCATGTTTAGCTAGTGAAAGTTGTAATAAAGGATGCACGGCCATCGTCCAATCCAGTAGTTGCTCATTCTCGACGGCGGGTTTCAGACTATTGGTCTGTATGGCGAAGTAACTTTTCGCACGAATAAAATCTATCTCTGCCAGAAATTCGTATGATTGAAGAATTTCCGGGATAGATGGACGGAGAATGTTTGAGAACTCGGTAAGGATGCGAATGATCTCACGTCGTTCATCGCCTTCCAGTTCGCGGATGCGGTTGTTGGCTTCTACCACTTCCGCCGGTTCTATAAACACAGTTTTTCCGCTGGCGGATTCATCGTGTACGATACCTTTGATTTTTCGCTTGAGTCCGGGGGCAACCGGGATCACCAGACGTCCGTCACGCATGGTGGGAGCTACATCTTTGTCCACGTAACCTTCGGACTGTGCGCTACGCAGGATGCTGTTTAACGAGCGGGAAATATTTCCCATCGTACTGGCAAGTTCGCGACGTATGCGGGCTAATTCGGTAGAGGCATTGTCCTTGATTTTCCCATATTTGTTAAGGATGCCGTCTATTTTTCCTATCAGTTGCGGGAACACGGCAATATCTCCTGCCAGTCGTTTCAGGCTGGGGTAGGGGGTGTTGTTCTCTTCTTCATCTTCATTCCGATGCAGAAAGCGTACGATGTCACGGATGGTTTCTAATGAACGGCGTAGGTCAAATAGTTCTTGTTCGTCCAAATACATTCCTTCTATCCGCACGCGTTTTAACGAAGGACGGACATCAAAGAAAAATTGATCGGGAAATCCGTCCTCTTCCTGGATGATGCGGACAAACTCTGTTACTTGGTTTAATTTCTCTTCAACCTCTTCATGTTGCTCGGAAAAGTTCATGTCTGTAACTCTTTCTTCGCCTAAAGTGCTGAGGCACTTATCTTTTAGTAACTGTCTTATCTGGTCGAATCCTATCTTTTGCTCAAAGTTTTGAGGGTATATCATATTTCTGTTCTTACTAATGAACTGCAAAAATACGATTTATTCGCGAAAAAAATATCAGAATGTTTGCAGATTTAAAAATGATTCGTACCTTTGCACCGCTTTCAACGGAAAGCACTTCTGATAAAGGAGTTTTGGAGAGGTGGCAGAGTGGTCGATTGCGGCGGTCTTGAAAACCGTTGTACCGCGAGGTACCCGGGGTTCGAATCCCTGTCTCTCCGCTTCAATTAATAGATAAATCCCTGTAAAGTAGCACTTTACAGGGATTTTCTATTTTGTATATATAGCATGATAGGCATGAAAAAGTGTGTTTCTTATTGAAATAGAAAATAATACTATTTGAACAGTATATTTTAGAATAAACACTCTTTTTAAAAGGTGGAAATTATCAGTTTAAAGAATATTATTCCAAAATGCTTATTATCAGTTAAATATCTGTTTTTATTTACTATCACCTTTCAGTTTTTATATCTACCTTTGTTCTGATTTTACAAGATTTGATAGCTATAATATAAAAGGATAGAATAATGAAAAAACAGACCCAAGCGATTCATACCCAGTTCCAAAGAAGAGATGCTTATAATTCTCTTAGTATGCCGGTTTACCATACAGCGGCTTATGAGTTTGACAATGCCGATGATATGGCTGATGCTTTCTGCGGGCGGACAGATGCTCCGGATTATTCCAGAGTAATGAATCCGACAGTGACTTTTTTTGAGAATAAAGTAAAGCAACTTACCGGGGCAACGGAAGTGATAGCTGTCAATTCCGGTATGGCGGCTATTAGTAATACATTGCTTTCAATTGCAGCTGCAGGAAAGAATATAGTTACATCGCGTCATTTGTTCGGTAATACCTATTCATTTATTACTGGTACGTTGTCGCGCTTCGGGGTGGAACCCAGGTTGTGTGATTTGACTAAAGTTGAAACTGTAGAAAAAGTCGTAGACGGTAATACTTGTTGTATTTATATGGAAATTATCACCAATCCTCAAATGGAAGTGGCGGACTTACAGGTGCTCTCACGGATAGCTCATGAAAGGGGGATTCCTCTCATTGCCGATACTACACTTATTCCTTTTACGGAATTCGATTCACACAGATTAGGGGTAGATATTGAAGTGGTTTCCAGTACCAAATACTTGTCAGGAGGAGCCACTTCCATTGGTGGCTTGGTGATTGATTATGGTACTTGTCTGGGATTCGGTCAACGTATGCGTACAGAGATGTTACTCAATTTGGGAGCTTACATGACTCCTCATGTGGCCTATATGCATACCATCGGACTGGAAACGTTGGACGCACGATACCGGTTACAGTCTGCCAATGCCGCTACACTGGCAAGCAAACTCCGCACGTTGCCTGCTATTAGACGTGTGAATTATGTGGGATTGGAGGATAATCCGTACTATGCCTTGGCGCAAAGACAGTTTGGTTCAACCGCTGGTGCTATGATTACGATAGACCTTGAAAGTAAAGAGGTGTGTTTTCTTTTCATCAACCGCCTGAAGTTGATACGCCGTGCTACCAACTTATTTGACAATAAGACACTTGCCATCCATCCTGCGAGTACTATTTTCGGACCGTTTACTGACGAACAACGGCTGGCCATGGATGTGCTGGATACGACTATCCGTCTCTCCATTGGTTTGGAGGATGTGGATGATCTGTTTGAGGATATCAGGCAGGCTTTGGAAAATAAAAAAGAATAGAAAAGAAAATCAAAAAGTGATACACTGTGGCTGTAATATACCGCAAATATGGTATATAAAATGCCATTCATACGGGATTTACCAGTTTGTATATATCTAATACCTTTGCCCCATCATTTTAACAGTAAATAATAATGGGTAAAAGGATTCGTTTATTTTTGCTTGCTCTTGCAATAGGAGTGATACAAGGGGCGGCACAGGTGACAACGGTGCGGGGCATCGTCACCACAGAAGAAGATGGAGAACCGGTTATCGGTGCTTCGGTCATAGTGAAAGGAACCGGATTGGGTACTGTAACTGATGTTAACGGGAGATTTGAACTGAGCGGACTTCCGCCATCGGCCACCCGGCTGATAATCTCCTACATCAGTTTGATAGCAAAGGAGGTGGCTATCGCACCACAGCTGTCGGTGGCATTGAAGAGTGACACACATCTGCTGGATGAGGTGGTGGTAACAGCTTTGGGTATTTCACGCGAGAAGAAGGCGCTGGGCTACACGGCACAGGAGATAAAGCAGGATGCGTTGGTGCAGGGGAAAGACAATAACTTGTTGAATTCATTGAGTGGTAAGATAGCGGGTGTGCGTATTACCAACACGCAGGGAGATGTCGGTTCCAGCCGTATTGTTATTCGTGGTGAAACTTCTATTGCCGGTGAGAATCAACCGCTTTTTATTGTGGATGGCATCCCGGTGGACAATTCGCAGCTTAATGCACGTTCCAGCGGACGCGATTTTAAGAATGCGATAGCTGACTTGAATCCGGAGGACATAAAGACGCTTACTGTATTAAAAGGTCCGAATGCTGCTGCCCTTTATGGTGCACGTGCTGCTCATGGTGCTATTGTTATCACTACCAAAGGAGGAGACAAAAAGCAGCAAGGGATAGGCATTACATTGCATTCTTCCACACAAATTTCTTTTGCAGCGACCTTGCCGGAGTTTCAGAACCTTTTCGGGCAAGGGGCAGGCGGACGATTCAGTTATGTGGACGGCAAAGGTGCAGGTGTGAATGACGGTGTGGACGAAAGCTGGGGACCGCGTCTTGACATTGGATTGCTGATTCCCCAGTTTGACAGTCCGCTGGATGCTGACGGTACTCGTATGGCTACTCCCTGGGTGTCGCATCCCAACAATGTACGCGATTATTTCCGTACGGGCTTTTCTACCAACAACGGTATTTCAGTTGCCCGTGGGGACGACAAATATCAGTTCCGTGTAGGTTATAACTACGAGAAACAAGTCAGTATTGTTCCTGACGCTGGAACCAATAAAACGAATATCAGTCTAAATACAGATTACCATCTTGCAAAATGGATTTCGGTGGGAGCTACGGCCAATTACATCATTTATACAGCTCCCAGTTTACCGGGGTCAGCTACCCCTTCGGGTAGTAACGTACGTTCTAACAGTCCTATGCTTCAGTTTTTGTGGTTCGGACGTCAAGTGGATACGAACTCATTGAAAGCAGACTATACTCGCAATTGGAATTCAAGCTATTATGATAATCCTTTTTGGAGTGCTTCTTATAATACGCAAAGTCAGGAGCGGCATCGTCTGATAGGTGACCTGCATGCCGAATTCCATCTGGCAGATGGTCTGAATATGCGTTTCCGTACCAGCACCGACTGGTATAATGACCGGAGAAAATCTAAAGTAAAATGGGGCAGTACAGGTGCCGGTTCACCTTACGGCAGTTATGCTGAAGATGCTTATACGGTGAAAGAGAATAACACAGAAATATTGGCGACTTATGTCAAGCAGTTGAATAAAAACTGGGGATTTGACGCTCTTCTGGGTTTTAATGTGCGTAACAAACAGTACGAGAACAACTATCAGGCTGCTCCCCGTTTGGCTGTTGCCGACCTTTATACGTTGACCAATTCTCGTGATCCGCTCACTTCGTCCAATGATTTTTACCGCTTGCGGCAATATGGACTCTACGGTTCCGTACAATTGGATTACCGTCGTTGGGCTTTCTTGAACATAACAGGACGGAATGATTGGTCGTCTACGCTACCTGTGGACAACAATTCTTATTTCTATCCTTCGGTGACGGCTAGTGTGCTGCTTTCCGAGGCTTTGGGGTGGAGGAGTAAGGCCGTCAACTATCTGAAATTACGTGGAGGATGGTCACAAGTGGGAGCAGATGCCGATCCTTATCAATTAGCAACAGTCTTTACTTCAGAAACAGCTTTCGACGGAAATCCGCTTCAAAGTTCTTCTACCATCGGCATGAATCCGAATCTAAAGCCGGAGAAGACATCATCTATAGAAGCTGGTTTCGAAGCAGCTTTTCTGGACAACCGCCTGTATTTGGATTTCACTTACTATAAGACCGATAGCCGCAACCAAATATTAAAACTGGCTACTACTGCGGCCAGTGGCTACACGTCGCAGGTGCGTAATGCCGGACATATTCGTAATCGTGGCTATGAAATACAATTGGGAGCTGTTCCTATACAAACATCGAAAGGGTTTCGTTGGAATCTGGACCTGAATTATGGTGCCAACCGCAGCAAGGTTATCAAGCTGGATGATGAAGGTTTAATTACGAGTTACCAGCTCTACTCGTCGGGCATTCAGATACTGGCTTCAGTGGGAGAAGCTTATGGAACTTTGTATGGCACTTCATACGTGCGTGATGCTAATGGAAGCATTGTGGTGGATGCTAACGGTCTGCCTAAAATTTCAACCACTAATAAAACATTGGGGAAGTTTACACCCGACTGGACAGGTGGTGTCAGCAACACTTTCAGCTATCGTTCGTTGAGTCTTTCTTTTCTGATAGATGCCAGTGTGGGCGGTTCTATATTTTCCAACACTAATAAAACAGGAAAATATACCGGTGTATTGGCTAACACATTACCGGGCAGGGATGCCGAGCATGGTGGTTTGTGGTATTATACTGACGCTATGGGTAACAATGTACGATTATCGGAACCTCCTTCTTACTCCATATCCTCCGATGGGCTTTACTATGCCCACGTCAATGGTCAATCCACTCGTGTATATCAGGATGGTATTATTGTAGAAGGAGTGACGGAAAGCGGTTCTAAGAATGAAAAGGTCGTGTCTGCCGAGAAATATTATCATCGCATTTACAGTATTGCCGAATCTAATGTGTATGATGCCTCTTACGTGAAACTGCGCGAAGTGGCTTTGAGTTATCGTCTGCCTCGCTTGTGGACGCAGAAACTGCATTTACAAGAAGCTTCCGTTACGCTGACGGGACGTAACTTGTGGACTATCTATAAAAGTGTCCCCAATATAGATCCGGAATCGGCTTTGACTACCGGAAATGCACAAGGGGTAGAGGCCTACTCACTGCCTACGACACGTTCCTTTGGTGTGAACCTTTCCGTAAAATTCTAAATGCGAACCTTTTAATAATAGGATAAAATGAAAAGAAGAATATACTTTTTATATATAATATGGGTACAAGTAGTTACCATTTCCCTGTGGTCGTGTGATGATGAACTGGCCGATATCAACCGTAACCCTAATGCCACCGAAAATCCACAGCCGGCTTATTTGCTTGCCGCTGCACAGTATCATGCCGCCAATCTTTATTGGGGAAGTAGTACAAATTATAATTCTACTCTGTTGTGGGTGCAACATTGGGCTAAAATACAATATACAGAGCCGGACTGCTATAATGTGGATAATGGGAGCTTTACCACTACATGGGACACCGGATATGCAACATTAATAACTGACTTGAATGCTATTATCAGTTCGGAATTCGGTAATGATAATTACCGAGGTATAGCTACTGTATGGCGTTCATGGGTTTATCTGTTGCTTACAAATCTGTATGGAGATATACCATACACTGAATATGCACAAAGTGTAACACCGGCTTATGATTCACAAGAAACTGTTTTACGCGGACTTTTGGAGGAGTTGGTTACTGCTGACCAGTTGCTTTCTACCACGGGAGAAGCAGTGGAGGGGGATTTGATTTACGGAAACGATATTGCCCGTTGGAAACAGTTGGCTCAATCCCTGCGGCTACGTATCGCTCTTGAGTTGGCGGATCGGGATGAGGATACGGCACGTCGGGTTATTGCTTCCCTTTGGAATAGTCGTAACAGTGTGATAGATAGCAATGATGCCATAGCCCGTTTTGTATTTACTTCTTCACCGCAATGGAATCCGTGGGCGTCTGCTTTCAATTCACGTGATGATCAGCGGGTATCAAAAACATTGATTGATAGACTGAATGAATGGAATGATCCGAGAATCGGAGTTTTAGCACAGCTACCTCAAGACGAAAGTGTGACAAACTATGTAGGAGCAGCCAATTCCCTCTCTGCTGATGCCGCAAACAATCAGGGATTTTATAAAGTCTCCCGACCCGGCACTTATTTTTTGAAAGACAGTTCTCCGGCTGTATTTTATACGTATGCCGAGGTCTTGTTTATCTTTGCGGAATCCGCTGTACGCGGCTGGATAACGGCTGATGCGGAAACACTCTACCGAGAAGCTGTTATTGCTTCATTGAACCAGTTTGGCATAACAGACACTCATATCATCGATTCCTATTTGCAGCAGGAGGGCGTCCGGTTCGACGCCGAACATTGGTACGAATCTATTGGCTGGCAGAAGTGGATAGCTTATTATGGACAAGGCCCCGATGCCTTCACTGATTGGCGCAGGCTGGGTTATCCCCAGCTTCTCCCTGGTCCCGACTCAGTTTTGGGTTCCGGAGAATTACCCCGTCGCTTTTTTTATCCCGTAACGGAACAATCACTTAATGGTAAACAGTATCAGATTGCCATATCCCGCCAGGGAGCAGATGAAATCACTACCCGTTTGTGGTTTGATGTGGCTGATAAGGAACGATGATGCATCAGTATCTCCGGGCTGCCGTATGCTTTTGAAAAAAATCCGTTGAATTTAAAAATCAGAATTGCAATGAACACTGACATTACATTTATCATAGCAGATAATCAGGATATAACCAGAATGGGAATGCATGGATATATTTCCACTATATTCAGTAGATGTCGCATGATAGATGTGACAGACAAGAAGGAACTGATACAGGCATTGGTAGAATGTAGTGACAGTGTTGTCATTCTTGATTATACCCTGTTTGATCTCAATGGTGTGGATGAGTTTCTTATTATAGGAAAGCGTTTTCCTGAAGTTCACTGGATATTATTTTCCAATGAATTGAGTGAGGATTTTATTCGCAGGATGAGTATAGAAAAGAATATCGGTATGATATTGAAAGAGAACTCCGGTGAAGAGATCCATTCTGCATTGATGTGTGCAGCTCATAAGGAACGGTTTCTTGGTCACCAGATAACCAATCTGTTGATAACCGGTTCCGGCAAACCGGAAATTCATTCTGTTTTGACCGTTACAGAGATTGACATTCTCAAATTGATTGCACGTGGAAAATCCGTGAAAGAAATAGCATTGGAAAGAACCTCGAGTATTCATACCATTATCACCCACAAAAAGAATATTTTCCGGAAGTTGGGTGTGAATAATGTATATGAAGCGACTAAGTATGCCTTACGTGCCGGGCTGATTGAAATGGTAGAATATTATATATGATACCCGGAGAGTATAAGATAAGAATAGGGAAAGATTTGCAGACAGGGAAATTCTCTGTATCTTTGTCGGCATGGCAAAAAAAGGCGAGTTACATAGAAGAAATAAGCACAATGGTCAGTATGATTTTCCATTGTTGATGGAAAATTATCCTCCACTAAAGAGGTTCGTATCGCTCAATCCCCTCGGAACACAGACTATAAACTTTTTTAATCCGCAAGCGGTGAAGGCCTTGAACAAAGCATTATTGGTCACTTATTACGGTATCCGGTATTGGGACATACCGAAGCAATATTTGTGCCCGCCTATTCCCGGAAGGGCGGATTATATTCATTATATTGCCGATCTTATCCAGCCGGACGGGACAACTGCGGATTTACCGGCAGGAGATGCTAATGGGCAGAAACCGAAATGTAGATGTCTGGATATTGGGGTAGGTGCAAATTGCATTTATCCGATCATAGGACATACTGAATATGGGTGGATCTTTGTTGGAACTGATATTGATCCGGTTTCGATAGAAAATGCACGAAAGATAGTGACTTGCAACCCTGTGTTGGCGCACAAGATTGACTTGCGACTTCAAAAAGACAGTAAGAAGATTTTCGATGGAATTATTATGCCTGACGAGTATTTTGATGTGACAATATGCAATCCTCCGTTTCATAGTTCGCGTGAAGAGGCGGAAGACGGAACGTTGCGCAAATTAAGCAGTCTGAAAGGTACGAAGGTGAATAAAGTGCAGCTGAATTTCGGCGGGAGTGCGAATGAACTTTGGTGCGAAGGCGGAGAAGTACGTTTCTTATTGAATATGATTTCCGAGAGTCAAAAATTTCAGAAGAACTGCGGATGGTTTACGAGTTTGGTTTCTAAAGAAAAGAATCTGGAAAAGTTATATGCCAAATTAAAATCGGTGAATGTGTCCGAATATAAAATTATTCGAATGCAGCAGGGAACTAAAAGTAGCAGGATATTAGCCTGGCGGTTTTCTGCCGACTCATAACAACGGGGCGATATCGAATTGTTATTTGTTTAACCAGTTAATTGAATAGAATATATTATGGAAACCAATTACATCACTTTGACAAAGGAGAATATTGCGAACGAACATATATGCTGTGCTTTTTCAGATAAGAAATGCAAGGATAGTTATGAACTGAAAAAAGAATGGCTGAAGAAAGAGTTCGATAACGGCTATGTGTTCAGACGTATTGATGAACGGGCAAAAGTGTTTATCGAATACGGTCCTGCTGAAAAAGCATGGATTCCGGTGAACGCTCCCAATTATCTGATGATAAACTGTTTCTGGGTGTCAGGTAAATATAAAGGTTGCGGACATGGTAAGGCATTGTTGCAGTCTGCCATTGATGATGCAAAATCGCAGGGGAAAGATGGCTTGGTCACTGTGGTGGGTACTTCTAAATTTCACTTTATGAGTGATACGAAATGGCTGTTGCGACAAGGCTTCCAAACAATAGAAAAGCTCCCTTACGGATTCAGCCTTTTAGGTTTGAAACTAAATCCGGTTGCTCCTGATCCTTCTTTTAATGATTGCGTGTTGAGTGGTGAGTGTCCGGATAAAGATGGGATAGTGGTTTATTATACCCATCGCTGCCCATTTACGGAGTATCACGTTCGCGGTTCTTTGGTAAATGCTGTCAGGAACAAAGATATTCCATTGAGAATAATCGAGTTGGAAAGTATGGAGCAGGCGCAAAATGCACCCACTCCGGCTACTATATTTACTCTTTTTTATAACGGGAAGTTTGTAACGACTGACTTAAGTGCGTGTATGGAAGGACGGTTGGGCAAAGCGTTAGGACTGTGATTCCGGCAAATGGATAGCATGGACAATGTTGTGTCTTCGGTATCTTTAGCTAATGTTTCTTATTTTTATTTTGCAAATTTAAATTCTGTCTGCACTTTATGTAGAAAATGCATATCTTTGAATGTTAATGATTAAACACGATTAAGAGTTGTATGCGTTTTTTGGTATGTATTTTTGTGCTTCTATTTGTACACAATCAATTTTCGAGGGCTGATAAAATAATAAATAATGATTCTCTGTATACTGAAAAGTATATCAGAGATATTTATATTTCCAATCCAAAGCGTGCTTTACAATTATTGGACGAGGCAGAAAGCAGAAAAGCTTTCTCTATGCGTTTGATTAATGAATTACGTAGTTTGTCATATCGTAATATGTATATGAATAAACTAGCTTTTATGTATGCGCGGAAATCATACTTGCTTGATTCCATATCTCAAAGGGAACCGCAACACATGTTGAAAATGACAGTCTTTTTGTCTGAACTATCGTCTTTAATGAGTAAATATAATGAAAGCATGAGATATGCTCTCAATGGAATTAAACAGGCGCAAGAACTGAAGGACCGGGAGGCCGAAGCCAGACTGCTTTTTTGCATAGGAGAGAATAACTGGAGATTATCATTGAAAGATAAAGCGTACGATTATTTTGGTCGTGCTATTGAATTGCTGCGGGGATCAAAGGAGGTGAGAGAGATGATGTTGCTTTCTTATTATTATGGAGCGGAAATGGGATTCTTAATGAGTGATTCACGTGTCAAGGAAGCTTTGAATCTTGCCTATGAACGCGAAAAGCTTCTTAAGAAATTGGAGAAATTACCACAAGTCCCCGAAGGGTATGTGGATGGTCAGTATAGTTATTTGTATGCAAAATTGGCCTATATCTACTATGTAGAAAAACAGTATGCACAGGCTGAACGATATTATCAACAATATCTGACAATGAAGGATTCCCATACTCCGGACGGCAAGATGTATTCGATTCCCTATTTGATTCTTTCCAAACAGTATGAGAAAGTAATAGATAACTGTAAAGACTTTAAAGAATTGTTGAGGATGCAGCAAGATACCTTGAATGCTCAATATATTACTGTGCTTAATAAAGAAGTACAAGCTTATCTGGGGATGCACAATTATAAGGAAGCGGCAGCGATACGTGGGATTATTCTTGCTATAACGGATAGCATTAACAATAACGACAAGAGAAATGCGGCATTAGAACTGAATGCCATATACGGTGCTTCTGAAAAGGAAGAATATATTGCCGAACAGGCTTCTCAATTAAAAATAAGAAATATTTCGCTCTGTTTTTTGGCTTGTGTTGTGCTGCTTACCTTATTTATACTATGGCGTTTGTGGCGTTTCAGCCATATAGTCAAGTATAAGAACAGAATGCTTGCCAGTCTCATAAACGAAAAATTCGCTAATAGAAAAGATGGTAATCAGTTATCGGAAGTGCACGAGCAGTTGACTATTTCATCGGATCTGGAACCGGAACAGGTTTCACCTGAAGAACAGGAAGAACTTTCGGATGAGACAGACAAGGAAAGTGGGGAAGAAGAAGAGAATCGGAAGATATTTCAGGAGCTGAATCATATTGTTGTTCAGAAGCAGTTATATCTTTCTTCCGAATTGTCGAGAGAAGATCTGGCTCAAATCGTACATCTGAACAACGCACGCTTTGCCCGGATGATAAGGGAATGTGCCGGAACCAATTTCAATGGATATATCAATGAACTGCGTATTAATTATGCGATCAAGCTGATGAAGAAGTATCCTAACTATACGATACGTGCCATAGCGGATGAGTCAGGATTTAATAGCACCCCGATCTTATATAATCTTTTTAAGAAGAAGACGGGGATGACTCCTTATGAATTTAAAAAAGCACAGGAAACATTGAGGAATTAAGCGGTTCCGTTAAACAATTTTCGATTTTTCCGGTTTATTTATCAGTAACTGAATATAAATGGAAATGATACAGGTAAGGATAAAACGGGTTTACGAAGATTTTTCAGAAACAGATGGATACAGGGTGCTGGTAGATAAATTATGGCCACGCGGAATAAAGAAAGAATGGTTGAAATACGATTATTGGGCAAAAGATATAACACCGTCCCCTATATTACGTAAATGGTTTCACGAAGATATTCCCGGACATTGGGACGATTTTGTGGTGCAGTATCAGAAAGAGCTGGACGCTTCTCCGGCAGTGGCTGATTTTCTAACTCTTATCAAGCCTCATCCTGTGGTTACTTTACTTTATGCTTCTAAAGAACCTGTGTACAATCATGCCCGAATCCTTCGCGATTATTTGGAAATGCATCTGAAAGAGTGAAATTAAAGTAATTTTTATCTGTTTACGCTTTCTGTCGTTCACTCAATTTCCTACCTTTGTCATCTAAATCAAAATCGTGTAATCATGAAGTATAAATTATTGGTTCTTGATGTAGACGGAACGCTCCTTAATGATGCGAAAGAAATTAGTAAACGTACATTGGCCGCTTTGTTGAAAGTTCAGCAGATGGGAGTACGTATCGTGCTGGCTTCCGGCAGACCGACTTATGGCTTGATGCCACTGGCCAAGATGCTCGAACTTGGAAACTATGGAGGTTTTATCCTTTCCTATAATGGTTGCCAGATTATCAGTGCGCAAAACGGTGAAATATTGTTCGAGCGTCGGATTAATCCCGAAATGTTGCCGTATCTGGAAAAGAAAGCCCGTAAAAACGGTTTTGCCATATTCACTTATCATGATGATACGATCATAACGGATTCTCCTGAAAATGTACATATCCAAAATGAAGCCCGGTTGAATAACCTGCAAATAATCAAGGAAGAAGAATTTTCTGCAGCCGTTGACTTTGCTCCTTGCAAATGTATGCTGGTCAGTGACGACGAAGAAGCATTGATCGGTTTGGAAGATCACTGGAAGAGAAGACTGAACGGAGCGTTGGATGTATTCCGTTCGGAACCTTATTTTCTGGAAGTCGTTCCCTGCTCCATTGATAAAGCCAATTCTTTGGGGGCTTTGCTGGAAGTCTTAAATATGAAGCGTGAGGAAGTGATTGCTATTGGCGACGGCGTGTGTGATGTGACCATGATTCAATTGGCAGGATTGGGTGTAGCTATGGGACATTCACAGGACTCGGTGAAGGCCTGTGCCGATTATGTGACAGCTTCGAATGAGGAAGACGGGGTGGCTGTTGCAGTGGAGAAAGCGATCCTTTCTGAAGTGCGTGCGGCCGAAATCCCCCTTGACCAACTGAATGCGCAGGCACGCCACGCGTTAATGGGAAACTTGGGAATTCAATACACATATGCCGATGAAGACCGTGTGGAAGCGACGATGCCGGTAGATCATCGTACCCGTCAGCCTTTTGGTATTTTACATGGTGGAGCTACTCTTGCGTTGGCAGAAACGGTTGCCGGACTCGGTTCGATGATCCTTTGCCAGCCGGACGAGATTGTAGTAGGAATGCAGGTCAGCGGAAATCATATATCTTCTGCGCATGAAGGAGATACGGTACGTGCAGTAGGGACAGTTGTACATAAAGGACGTTCATCCCATGTGTGGAATGTAGACGTGTTTACTTCAACCAATAAACTGGTGTCTTCCATACGGGTAGTCAACAGTGTGATGAAAAAGAGATGACCGACGAAGAAATAAGTAACTTGACAACTATTGATGCATTTATTCAGCGGAAGCAGCCATTTGCTGTTTACCGTATTCCCGGGGAGAAAGTTCCCCGTCTGTTGACACAGGCGGAAGGAGAGGTACGTCTGATATACGATCTGAAAGAACTGAATGGACAGAGAGGATTTGTCATCGCTCCGTTTCAGGTGAGTGAGAGGTGTCCGGTTGTGTTGATTCAACCCGATCAGTGGGGGCAGCCTTTACTGGTTGATGATGATACGGAAGAAGACCGCAAGGTCGCTTTGCGGATGCAAGGACAAGAATCATTCCTGACTTCTTTCACGGAGGAATATGCAGCGTGCTTTCATACCTTTATCAATGCTTTACGCGATAAGGCTTTTGATAAATTAGTGCTTTCCCGTCATCTTACTATTGATAAAGTAGCAGACTTTTCTCCTTCGTCCATTTTTCGTGCGGCTTGCAAGCGTTATATTCATTCCTATATATATTTATGCTACACTCCCCAAACGGGTATTTGGCTGGGAAGTACTCCCGAAATCATTTTATCAGGTGAGAAAGATGAATGGAATACAGTTGCGCTAGCCGGAACGCAGCCTTTGCAAGATGGCAGGCTGCCGCAGGTATGGGATGAAAAGAACCGGAAAGAACAGGATTATGTAGCCTCTTACATTCGCCGCCAGCTTCTTTCATTGGGCATCCATTCTACGGAAAACGGGCCTTATCCGGCTTATGCCGGTGCCTTGTCTCATTTAAAGACAGATTTCCGCTTCTCATTGAAAGATAATAAAGGTTTGGGCGATCTTCTGAAAGTATTGCATCCGACGCCTGCCGTATGCGGTCTGCCAAAGGAAGAAGCCTATCGGTTTATATTGCAGAACGAAGGTTACGACCGGCGCTATTATTCCGGCTTTATCGGATGGCTGGATCCGGAAGGGAGAACTGACATCTACGTGAATCTGCGCTGTATGCATATCGAGGACAAACACCTCACTCTTTATGCCGGCGGCGGATTATTGGCCTCTTCGGAATTGAATGATGAATGGCTGGAAACGGAAAAGAAGTTGCAAACCATCAAACGGCTTATAACCCATTAATCATTAATCACTAATTCACTAATCATTAACCGTCATGTATACAGACAAGAAGAACATACTCCAGTTGGTTGCGTTGCTCGAGGCGCATGGGATTACCAAAGTTGTGTTGTGTCCGGGTAGCCGTAACACGCCCATCGTGCATACTTTGTCTAACCACCCGAATTTTACCTGTTATCCGGTGACTGATGAACGGAGTGCCGGTTATTTTGCCATTGGTCTTGCGTTGAATGGTGGTAAGCCTGCTGCTGTCTGCTGCACTTCCGGTACAGCGTTATTAAACCTTCATCCGGCTGTGGCGGAAGCATTTTACCAGAATGTTCCTTTAGTCGTCATTTCTGCAGACCGTCCCGCTGCCTGGATCGGACAGATGGATGGACAGACCGTTCCGCAACCAGACGTATTTCGGACGTTGGTCAAGAAATCGGTGAACCTTCCGGAGATTCACACGGAAGAAGATGAGTGGTATTGCAATCGTCTGGTGAATGAGGCTTTGCTGGAGATGACCCATCATGGGAAAGGTCCGGTACATATCAATGTACCTGTTTCCGAACCGCTGTTTCAGTTTACGGCCGATTCACTACCCGCAGTGCGTGTCATTACCCGTTATCAGGGATTGAATGTCTACGACCGTGATTATAACGATTTGATCGACCGGATGAATAAATATCAGAAGCGTATGATTATCATCGGTCAGATGAATCTTATCTATCTGTTTGAGAAAAGATATATCAAGTTATTATATAAACATTTTGCCTGGTTGACAGAACATATCGGCAACCAGACAGTTCCCGGTATTCCGGTGAAGAATTTTGATGCGGCGCTTTATGCCATGCCCGAAGAGAAGGTAGGTCAGATGGTTCCCGAATTGCTGATTACTTATGGTGGACACGTGGTTTCCAAACGGTTGAAGAAGTTCCTTCGCCAGCATCCGCCTAAAGAACATTGGCACGTATCGCCGGACGGTGAGGTGGTCGATTTGTACGGCTCATTAACTACGGTGATCGAGATGGATCCGTTCGAGTTTTTGGAGAAGATTGCCAGTCTGCTGGATAACCGGACTCCTGAATATCCACGTGTATGGGAGAATTATTGCAAGATTATCCCCGAACCGGATTTTGCTTATTCGGAGATGTCGGCTGTCGGTGCGTTGCTGAAAGCCTTGCCGGAGTCGTGCGCCTTGCATCTGGCAAACAGTTCGGTGGTTCGCTATGCGCAGTTGTATTCGATCCCTTCCACGATTGAGGTCTGTTGCAATCGGGGAACAAGTGGCATTGAAGGTTCACTGTCTACGGCAGTCGGCTATGCGGCAGCTTCCGATAAACTGAATTTTATAGCTATCGGAGATTTAAGTTTCTTCTATGATATGAATGCGTTGTGGAATATCAACGTCCGTTCTAACTTGCGTATCCTTTTATTAAATAACGGAGGAGGAGAGATTTTCCATACTTTACCGGGATTGGATATGTCGGGAACCTCACATAAATTTATTGCAGCAGTCCATAAAACGTCGGCCAAAGGCTGGGCGGAGGAATGTGGCTTCCTCTATCTGCAAGCGCAAAATGATGAAGAACTGGCTGAAGCGATGAAAACTTTCACCCAACCGGAGGCTATGGAACAGCCAGTGCTGCTGGAAGTGTTTACCAACAAAAACAAGGATGCGCGTATGTTGAAGAATTATTATCATCAATTAAAACAAAAATAGATTATGTCAACACAAAGAGAGTGGACAACCATCAGAGAATACGACGATATTCTTTTTGATTATTATAATGGAATTGCCCGCATCACAATCAACCGTGAACGTTATCGGAATGCATTTACCCCGACTACTACCGCCGAAATGAGTGATGCATTGCGTATTTGCCGTGAAGAAGCGGATATTGACGTGATTGTGATTACCGGAGCCGGAGATAAGGCATTCTGTTCGGGAGGCGACCAAAATGTGAAAGGACGTGGCGGATATATCGGGAAAGACGGTGTGCCTCGTTTGAGCGTACTGGATGTACAGAAGCAGATTCGTAGCATCCCGAAACCTGTGATTGCCGCCGTGAACGGCTTTGCCATTGGTGGCGGACATGTACTTCACGTAGTATGTGATTTATCCATCGCTTCGGAAAATGCCATCTTCGGTCAGACTGGTCCTCGTGTGGGCAGCTTTGATGCCGGATTCGGTGCGTCTTATCTGGCACGTGTGGTAGGCCAAAAGAAAGCACGTGAAATTTGGTTCCTCTGCCGGAAATACAATGCGCAGGAAGCACTGGACATGGGATTAGTGAATAAGGTGGTCCCCTTGGAACAGTTGGAAGATGAATATGTGCAGTGGGCGGAAGAAATGATGTTGCTTAGTCCGTTGGCTTTGCGCATGATTAAAGCGGGATTGAATGCCGAACTGGATGGCCAGGCAGGTATTCAGGAACTCGCGGGCGATGCAACGTTGCTCTATTACCTGACGGATGAAGCACAGGAAGGAAAGAATGCATTTCTGGAGAAACGTAAACCGAACTTCAAACAATATCCGAAATTCCCTTAAACCGATTTCACAACAGAGTAACACAGAGTTTATTTTTTCTGCAAAGCAGAACTGTAAGAGGGCTGCAGGAGAACTGCAAGAGATCTGATTACTAAAACTTCGTGGGGCTCTATGTTACTCTGTGGTGAATAGAGAATTTATTCACAATGAACTGTAAAATAGAAATCATTCCCCGGTTGCTTCATTTCAAGCAACCGGCAGGGACTTCCCGGGGAACATATACTACGCGTAAAGTCTGGTATCTTCATTTCACCTCTCCAGACTTTCCGGGCAGAGTGGGAATAGGAGAGTGTGCACCTTTGCCCGCTTTGAGTTGCGATGATCTTCCTGATTACGAAGATATATTAATGAAAGTTTGCCGGCAAGTGGAGAGAGAACAAGGAATATTGGATATGGATGGTTTGTGCGACTATCCTTCCATTTTATTTGGTCTGGAAACGGCCATCCGGCATTTCTTTGCAGGAAATTGGGCTTTATGTGATACGGCTTTCTCACGTGGAGAGACGGGGATTCCCATCAACGGTCTTATCTGGATGGGAGATTATGATTGTATGTTATCCCAGATTGAGAAAAAGATGGAAGCCGGATTCCGTTGTATCAAACTAAAGATTGGTGCTATCAACTTTGAAGAAGAGTTGGCATTGCTACGTTATATCCGTTCACATTTCTCCTCTAAGGAAATAGAGTTGCGTGTAGATGCGAATGGTGCTTTTTCTCCGGTTGATGCCATGGAAAAGCTGAAGCGTCTGTCCGAACTTGATCTGCACTCTATCGAACAGCCGATCCGTGCCGGACAATGGGAGGAAATGGCACGCCTTACTTCCGCATCTCCATTACCGATAGCTTTGGATGAAGAATTGATAGGGTACAACACGTTGGAAAGAAAACAAGAACTGCTTTCAACCATCCGTCCGCAATATATTGTTATTAAACCCTCCCTTCACGGAGGAATGTGCGGAGGGGACGAATGGATTACCGAAGCTGAAAAGCGACATATCGGCTGGTGGGTCACTTCCGCTCTGGAATCAAACATCGGTTTGAACGCTATTGCACAGTGGTGTGCAACATTCAATAATCCGTTGCCACAGGGATTGGGGACAGGATTGCTTTTTACGGATAATGTGGAAGTGCCCCTTGAAATAAGAAAAGATTGCTTGTGGTTTTGCAAAGGATGATATTTAAAGGATGATATTTAAAGGATGTTGTGATGATATTCAACCGACAACAACAATGCCTGTTACTGGACGGAAAAGAATACACTTCTGAAGATATACGTCAATTGATAGCAGGAGGAGCGGAAGCTCATTCTCCTGCTTATTGGGATTTATATCTTTTCCTGAACGAATGGTTCAATGATTCTCCGGTCATTACGGTTCATACATCAGGCTCTACGGGTACACCTAAAGAACTGATGGTACGTAAGGACCGGATGATGCAAAGTGCGCGCCTGACCTGTGAGTTTCTGAATTTGAAGAAAGGTGAGTCGGCATTATTATGTATGAACCTTCGTTATATCGGTGCCATGATGGTAGTGGTACGTTCTTTGGTCGCAGGTTTGAACCTGCTTGTTCGTCCCGCTTCCGGTCATCCAATGGCCGATATAAAAGAATCTTTGAGATTTGTTGCAATGGTTCCATTGCAAGTTTATAACACATTGCAGGTTCCCGAAGAAAAAGAGCGATTAAAACAAACGGATATTCTGATTATAGGAGGCGGAGCCGTCGATGAGGCTCTGGAAACGGAGATCAAACATCTTCCGACGGCGGTTTACTCCACTTATGGCATGACCGAAACCTTGTCGCATATTGCCCTTCGTCGTTTGAATGGAGCATCGGCTTCAGAACATTATTATCCATTTCCTTCAGTAAAATTGTCTTTATCCGCAGAGAATACATTAGTCATCGATGCTCCTTTGGTATGTGACGAAACATTGCAGACCAATGACATTGCACGTATCTATCCCGATGGAAGTTTTATGATTCTGGGGCGAAAAGATAATGTAATCAATAGCGGAGGGATTAAGATTCAGGCGGAAGAACTGGAGAAGTTGCTCCGACCGTTTATTCCTGTGCCATTTGTCATCACTTCTGTTCCCGACCCGCGTTTAGGGCAGGCTGTGACTTTGTTGCTGGAAGGTCAGCCGGAATTATTGGAAGGTGGTCAGCCGGACGACATTGAAGAAATCGACAATAAGCTACAATACATAGACAATAAGTTGCAGGAAATACTGGCACCTTATTATCGCCCCAAACACATATTGACAACAGAATCTATTCCGCAAACAGGAAACGGAAAAGTAAATCGTGCGGAGTGTCGTGTTTTGGCGGAGAGTCTGTTACAGTAACAGACTGGCTATTTCGGGTGAAAGCGTGATGCTTCTGTCAGTTGCTTTTTGTTTAAAATAAATTTGGTACTTTTTTCGTCTGCAAAAAACGTTTCAATATGCCGCATTTCTCTTCGGCTTACAAAGGACAAAGATAGATGTTTTGTTGGATATTCCCTAAAAGAGATAGAATTTCCAGTTTTGACATCTTACATCTTAGGGGTCCCTAGAAACGATTTTCTAATTTCATTTCTCATATTCTCATAGTTGCTGTTAAATCAAAGATAATCAAATGGATATCTTATGAGAAATACTTTTTAAGATGGCATTTCTCATAAGATATTTCCAGTTTTGGCTCAAAATTCACCTTGTTCTCATAGTATTTCAGGGTATTTCTCATAGTCAGATACTATCCTTTTCCTTTTCTTGGTTGAGGATAAGCATTCGTTCCGATTGTCCCACATATTGTGGAAATACTTTCTCTTATATTATGGGAATACTTTCCCACAAAATGAGGGAATACTTTCCCAATTAACTGGGAATCTTTTCCCACAATATATGGGACAAAGGAACACTGTAAGGGGAATGTAGTTTGCAATAGGGTGTGAAGAACTTTACTACGTATATACGGGAGAATGATATTCGTGTGGCAGTAGCTTACGTACGAAAGAATAATAGAAGGAATAGTGGCAGATAGTCTTTCAGTTCATTTCGCAAAAGTTCCATTGTCTTTTGCTTGTATCGGTTGATGGACTTCACGCTAAGATTCATCTCTTCTGCAATCTCCGCATGAGTCTTACCTTCAAAGAAACTTTTCACAAAGACGGTTCGATAGTTTTCGGGTAGTTTATTCAATGTCTCATACAACATCCTGTATAATTCATCAAGCGTATATACACTATCCGCCTCTGTTTCGTAAATAGGAGCTTTCTTCTGAATGATTTCCGCATAGTTCCATTCATATTCCTGATGTTTCAGGTAATTCAGGCAGTTATTTTTTACGCACATTTTGATGTATCCTAATGCTGTGTCCGATTGCAGATCGAAGGATTCCGTTCCGAGCTTGTCCCATATCGAGGTGAATACATCCGAAACAATGTCTTCACGTGTATCTTTATCATCAATAAATCTTTTTGCATACAGACAGAAAGGAGCGTAATATTCCTCATAGAGTTGTTTGAAAATCTGCTCTTTACTGTGTTGTAAGTGTGATAATTCCATTTCTTCTTAGATTAGATATAAGTATTATTGATACTGCAAATATATAATAAGAAAGCAACTTCAGGGCTATTTTGAACTTTTTTTTTAATTATGATGAAAAAAACGCCATTTGCCTGTCCCTTTCTGATAGCATCAATTGTACTATTAGTGTAATTGCAATTATAAATATGATTTTGAACGAGAATATGGAAAATCTGAACCCTGAATCATTACTCCGGAAAGCGCAAGCCTTGGGAGATGATATTAAAGAGATGGAAGCTATTAATGTAGCTCGGGCCTATAACCGGGCACAAATGAAGATTAAGTCAGCTAAAAGAAAACAAGTGTATCATCAATTGATGAGATATGCGGCTTTTTTGACTCTGCCATTATTGCTGACATCGTTGGTGTTAGGATATCTATATTTTCATGAACCGGAACAAGATGACAGATATGCCGAAATTACGGCAGCTACAGGTTCTGTTATTCGTTTCGAGCTTCCCGATCATTCAGTTGTTTGGTTGAATGCCGGTAGTACTTTACGTTATCCTACTGTTTTTCGTAAAGATAATCGTAATGTAGATTTGAGAGGTGAAGCCTATTTTGATGTTCAGGCTGATCGTGAGTGTCCATTTTATGTAAATACTCCGAATGGGTTGAGCATATATGTGTATGGTACAAAATTTAATGTGTCCGCGTATGAAGATGATGATATTATAGAAACAGTTTTGGAAAAAGGTAAAGTAAATGTGATATCCCCCGACCGGCAGACTATTACTCAATTGACTCCCGGTGAACGTTTGCTTTACGATAAACACAGTCAGAAATTGGTTAAAAATAAGGTGGACGTTTATGAGAAGGTAGCTTGGAAAGATGGTAAACTTATATTCCGCAACACTGCATTGGAAGATATTTTCAAGCGTTTGGAACGGCATTTCAATGTTGAAATCCAGTTTTCTAATAAATCAGGAAAAGAATATAAGTATCGGGCTACTTTCCGGAATGAAACTCTGCCACAGATTCTGGATTATCTGTCTAAATCCGCTACATTGAAATGGAGGACAGAAGAACCGGAACAACAAACCGATGATACATTCACAAAGAAAAGAATTATAGTAGATTTACATTAATAACTTTAAAAATATAATAGCCAATGAGATAGCACAAAGACGACAAAAAAAGGAAGAAAGCTGCTACCAACAGCTGTCTTCCTCCGATTTTTAAGATTCACGGTCCAAAGTTTCGCAAACGACAACCGGAATCGACCATAGTTCATTATAGTAATAAACTCTAGTTAACCGCAAATGTATGAAAAAAAATCATTCATTTATTGCATCATGTTCTAAATATGCTTTAAATTTAAAACTTCCTTTAGTTATGAGGATTAGTCTAATACTGCTTTTTGCTGTGGTATTACAGCTATCAGCCGAAAATGGGTACGCCCAGCGAACACGGATTCCTATTTCTATGAATAACGCTTCGATAGAACAAGTGCTGAATAAAATAGAAGAAATATCAGATTTTGTCTTTTTATACAATGACAAGACCATTCAGACAAATCGTATTGTTTCAGTTCGAAATACGAATGGGAAAATTATGGATATTTTGGATGAAGTATTCCGAGGTACTAATATTGTTTATACAGTGGTAGACAAGCAAATTATTTTGTCTACAAATAAATTAGATGTAGTTGCACAAAATCCTTCTTTTCCATTGAAGGGGGTTGTGAAAGACGTGAAAGGAGAACCTCTGATTGGGGTGAATGTCAAAGTTAAAGGAGCAGGTAAAGGTACTATTACCGATTTTGACGGAAAATTCATCTTGCAAGTAGTAAAAGGGGATATTCTTGAAATCTCTTATGTTGGCTACGTTTCTCAATCGATTAAAATATCCGATAGTAAGGCTTTGGATATCGTACTTACTGAAGATACAAAAGTGTTGAATGAGGTGGTGGTGACAGCTTTGGGACTCAAAAGGGAAACTAAATCATTGACTTATAATGTACAGCAAGTCAGTTCGGATGAGATCACGAAAGTGAAGGATGTGAATATGATGAACAGTCTGGCCGGAAAGGTAGCTGGTGTGAGTATCAATTCAAGCTCAGCAGGTATTGGTGGTGGTGCTCGTGTTGTAATGCGTGGTACAAAATCCATTTCCGGAAATAACAATGCATTGTATGTTGTAGATGGAGTTCCTTTGCCAAGTTCATATGGAACACAACCTGGTGGGCGTTATGAAGGAGCAGGACAATCAGGTGATGGCATTTCTTACTTTAATTCGGATGATATTGAATCTATTTCAGTTTTAAGTGGTTCTGCTGCCGCTGCTTTGTATGGTTCTGCTGCTGCTAATGGGGTTGTTTTGATAACTACCAAAAAAGGCGCGGCTGGAAAGACAAGTGTCAGCTATAATAATAATTCTACTTTCTATTCTCCGTTTGTAATGCCAAAATTTCAAAATTCTTACGGTTCAGAGCCTGGGGAATGGTTTAGTTGGTCATCTAAGTTAGATACTCCTTCCAGCTACGATGTGAATGACTTTTTCCAGACAGGGTATAATGTAGCCAATACGGTGAGTCTGACGACAGGAAATGATAAAAATCAGACTTATGTTTCTGTCGGAACAGTAAATGGTAGAGGTATCATTCATAATAATGATTTAGATCGCTATAACTTTTCAGCACGTAATACGGCTTCTATGTTGAATGATAAATTGCATTTGGATGTTAGCTTTATGTATTCTAATGTAAAAGAGCAAAATATGCTGGCACAAGGTGAATATGGTAATCCTTTAGTTCCGGTTTATTTGTTTCCCCGTGGAGAAGATATCGAAAAATATCGTTATTATGAGCGTTATGACATAGAACGTAATATAGATGTACAATATTGGCCTTTGGGCGAAAATGGACTTTCTATGCAGAACCCTTATTGGGTGACTGATCGTAATATGTATATTAATAAGAAAGACCGTTTCTTGACATCTGCTTCTTTGAAATATGAGATAACTAATTGGTTGAATGTATCTGCACGTGCAAAAATGGACAGAGATATCGTGCATAATGAGCGTAAAATGTATGCGTCGACTTTGACCGTATTAGCAGAAAATTCAGATAAAGGAGCATATATTGAAACAGAGCAGAATGTTACTCAGTACTATGCAGATGTAATGGCGAATGTAAATAAATATTTTGCTGATGATAAATGGAATGTTACGGCTACACTTGGTGCTAGTTTATTGGACCTAAACAGTAGAACATTGACTTTAGGAGGAGGATTGTTGACTGTTCCTAATAGATTTACAGTAAATAATATCGATACTAGCGGTAAGCTGACTTATCGCAGAGGCAACTATCACGATCGGACAAACTCTTTATTCGCTACGGCTTCTGTTGGATATAAAGGAATGGTGTATGTAGACGGTGCTTTGCGTAGTGACTGGCTTTCTGTTTTAGCTGGAACAAAGCATAAATCTATTCTTTATCCATCAGTAGGAGCTTCGGCTATATTAACGGATGCGTTTAATATAAAATCAGATATTCTGTCTTATGCAAAGATTCGCCTTTCTTATAGTGAGGTGGGAAATGCACCGTCTCGTTTTTCAGCGATAACGACCTATTCTGTATATGGTGGATTGACTACTACATCGTATTTCCCAATTAAAGATCTTAAACCGGAACGTACATATTCATGGGAAACCGGTCTTAATTTAGCGTTATTTGAAAATAAATTGACTTTAGATGCTACTGTTTATAGGTCATATACTAAAAATCAATTGTTTAGTCCGGAAATCTCTACCACTACGGGGTATTCCAGTATCTATGTTAATGCTGGTAAGGTAACTAATGAAGGTATCGAATTGGCACTAGGATACAAGCAGAAAATTGGACAGGTAGATTGGAAAACTACATTACTTTGGTCTTTAAATAGGAATAAAGTAAATCAATTACTCCCCGAATATACAAATGATGAATTGGGAGTGACTGTTCGTTTGGATGAAATGGATGTTTATTCGATGGGTGGAGCAAAGAAACGCTTGACAGTTGGTGGTTCGATGGGCGATTTGTATGCAAATATATTGCGTACGGATGAACATGGGCATATTTGGCTGGATTCAAAGTCGAATACTATACAAACGGAAAAAAACAACTATATTTATGTGGGTAATACTAATCCTAAATATGTGCTAAGTTGGCGTAATGAATTCTTTTGGAGAGGAATCAGTTTGGGGTTCATGATTAATGCTCGAGTTGGAGGTAGAGGCGCTTCTGCTACTCAGGCTGTACTAGACTATTACGGGGTGTCGGAAACTTCTGCAAAAGCGCGTGATAATGGTGGAGTTTTAGTTAATGGTTATAAATATGATGCACAGAGTTGGTATCAGACGGTAGGCGGAAACGGTGTTGATTTTGTAGGCTCTTGCTATATATATGATATGACAAATGTACGCCTCGGAGAACTTAGTATCGGATATGATATTCCCATTAATAAATGGTGCAAGTTTATTAAAGAATTAAATGTTTCATTGGTTGGGCGCAATTTGTTGATGATTTATTGCAAAGCACCGTTTGATCCTGAAACAACGGCCGGAACGGGAACTTATAATCAAGGAATGGATTATTTTATGCAACCTAGTTTACGTTCTATGGGATTTTCCGCAAAAGTAACTTTCTAATATATGTTTGAATATGAAAATATCTAAATATCTAAACTTGAAAAGTTTCCTTTGTTTTTGGGGGACTGTAGTTTTAGCAACAAGTTGTACGAGTAGTTTTGAAGAATATAATACGAATCCGGATGAGGTAACTGCAGAAATGGCTGATTGGGATAATGCGAGAACAGGATCGTTCTTTTTACAAATGCAGCGTAATGTAATACCTATTGAAGAGGCATCTGTTTATCAGGTTGTGGAAGTTATGACTGGGGATGGATTTGTGGGCTTTTTTGGTTCTCCCAATCCGAATATCAATTCAGCGGGACGCTATAGCTGGAGTGGTAACCGTAATTGGCCGGGAATGATGTTTACTAGTGCTTATAGAGATGTAATGAATGCTTGGCGTGAGCTGAAGACGGCTATCAATAATGATAGTGACCCGCGATATGCTGTTGTGCAAATTTTGAAAATAGCCAATATGCATCGAGTAACAGATACTTATGGTCCTATTCCATATTTGAAATTTGGAATAGATAAAGAAGTAGCCTATGATACCCAGAAAGATATTTATTATAGTTTCTTTGATGAATTGGAAGCTGCGGTCAACATTTTGGACATACCAGCTACTAATGGCGACTTAATTTTTACAGATTGGGATTGCGTATTTCGTGGAGATGTTAAACAGTGGGTGAAATTTGCAAATTCTTTACGGCTACGTTTAGCTATGCACTTGTCTAATATTGATCCAGATAAAGCAAAAGAAGAGATACAGAAGGTGATGAAAGCTCCTCACGGCTTTTTGACGGAAAAGACAGACATTGTGGAATTGAGGCATATTCATCCAATTGCTACATATGAAAGTCCTCTTTATGTGATTGATGGTTGGAATGATATTTTAATGGGGGCTACTATTGATGCTTATATGAATGGATATGAAGATCCTCGCCGAGATGCTTATTTCAGGCGGACTTCGGATAATAAATTCCGTGGAGTACGTGCTGGAATGCCGGCTACTATTTCTATGGATGCATATACAAAAGATAATTTGTTCTCACATCCGGTTGTAAGTGCTACAGGAAATATAGTCTGGATGCGTGCTTCTGAAACTTGTTTTCTTAAAGCGGAAGCTGCAGTACGTTGGCCTGATTTGGAACTAGGAGGAAGTGCAGCAGAGTTTTATGATCAAGGTATTCGTCTTTCTTTTGAAGAACATTCTATTTCTGGAGCTGATGATTATTTGAAGTCTACCAAGATTCCAGCTCAATATGAAGATAAGCTTAATAGTTTATATTCTGCTAATAGTCCGAGTTCTATAACAATACCTTGGAATGAACAAGATGATAAAGCTATGAAGATAGAAAGGATTATCACTCAAAAATATATAGCTTTGTTTCCTGTGGGACAAGAGGCTTGGACGGATTTTCGTCGTACAGGTTATCCAAGAGTATATCCAGTGATAGAATGTGAAAATTCAAATGTAGACTTGAATACACAAATTCGTCGTTTACCTTATCCGGTATCAGAATATGATACGAATAGAAAAGCGGTGGAAGCTGCAAGAGTACTTTTGGAAGGACCTGACAATCCAGGTACGAGAGTTTGGTGGGATAAAAACAGTAATAATTAGATTTAATACAATATTTATGAGAACAGTTATAATATATTTGTGGATAACTTGTATAGCTATGGCTTTGGGATTTCATGCCTGTGATTCAGAAATAGAATCTGTAAGCATACAAAACCCTTTGCGTGCTGATGAACAGTATTATGAAAATCTTCGAAATTATAAGAAAAGTGATCATGCTATTTGTTTTGGTTGGTATTCAGCATATGTAAATGGAGATTCTCCATCTATGGGGAATCATTTTGAGGGATTACCGGATAGTATGGATATAGTTAGTTTGTGGATGGGAATTCCAGAAGGGAAGATGCTGGAAGAAATGTATGAAGTTCGTAAGAAAAAAGGAACTCGCTTCGTTTTATGTTCTTTTTGTAAAATTGGAGATGAATATCCACATACTGACGAGGGGTTAGAGGATTTTGCAATGTATTTTGTTAATAAAATAAATCAGTATGATTTGGATGGATTAGATATAGACTATGAGCCTGGCCAAGATTGGGTAACAGGAGAAGTTATGATGAAGTTTGTCAAAATACTAGGGCAATACATTGGTCCTCAATCAGGAACAGGGAAACTTCTAATAATGGATTATGTATCGGGAGCAGGTCCTTTAAAACCGACTGCTGAAATAGAAAAATATGTGGATTATTTTGTCTGCCAAACATATAAAACAACTACAGCTAAGAAGTTACAAGAAACTTATGATTATATAAGTAGTTGGTGTCCTCCTAAGAAATGGGTGGCTACAGAATGGATTGGTGAATATTGGCAGAATGGCGGATTACCATTTACGGAGAATGACGGTAACACTGTAGACTCATGGGGAAATCCATTGTATTCTGCAATTGGTATGGCCCGTTGGAATCCCAAACAAGGGCGTAAAGGCGGATTTGGTGGATATTACTTTGATTATGAGTATAATACAACTCGTCCTGCAAATCAAAGTATTGGAGATAAGGAGGATAAGCCAATTCCATATTATAGCTTAAGACGTGGGATACAGGAACAGAATCCAGCTGTTAGATAATTTATTAAAATCATGTAAACGTATATGTTTATGAAAAGAATATTATATTTAAGTTGTATTTATCAACTTCTTCTTGTATGTGCAATTATTGTTGTTTCATGTGGCAATGAAGAAGTGTATGATATTTATGGTGGAACAGAAAATAAAGTATACATTCCAGATCCAGGTTCTACGGTTTTAGAGGTGCTTCACACTCCCGTTTCTAGCGTTGGAGATGTGAAAATGAAAATATCAGTTCATTGTACTAATAAAGCTAATGGGGAAATTCAAGCAGTTTTTGCAGTAGATAATACTTTAGTTGAAGATTATAATATAATTCATGAGACGGATTATGCTGCTGTACCGATTGAGATACTAGATATGAAAAATCCTATTTTAGTTATTGCTTCTAATGCTATGGCTGCAAAACAAGAAATGGAAATATCTATAGCGGAAGAGAATCTAGCTTTATTGAAAAATGCCGATCGTTATTTAATCCCAATAAGGTTAAAAGAAGTGTTGGGAAATGCAACTTTAAGTACTACTACTAGTAATGTAGTGTATATAAGTATAGAAGTTACAACTGTAGAAGGAAATTATCAGGAAGGAGTTACGTTGGAAGATATTCATGCCAATTTTATAGCTGATGATATTCGTAGTGGGTGGGGGGCCGAACTATCAGGTTTGAACATTTCACAGACTAATGGCCCTGCAAAGTTGTTTGATGGTATAACAAATGTTTATCAGCACAGGTGGTGGTTTGAGAGTAAGTCATCTCCTGTCGATGTAATCGTAGATATGCAGAAAGTGTATGATGATATTATTGGGTGTCGTCTGATTGGAATTGCAAAAGGTGTGGAAATTAATGTTAGTGTGGATAAAGAGACTTGGACAAAAATTGGAACAACTATATCTACTAGTCCGGATATTGTATTTTATATTCCTGTACAATTACGTTATGTGAAATTTACATTCCCGATAGTTGAGTCTTGGAGTATTTTCGGTGGCGTAACTAAGAAAGCGGGAGGTACTATTCATGAATTTTATGCTTGTACAAAAAAATAAATAGAAATTGTGATGAAACATAGAATAATTTATATAGTTATGCTCTTTACTTTGTTTGGATGTAAAGAGATGGTTGAATGTGGAGATGGAATATTGATGACAGGAACTGCATCTAATAATCTTGTGAAATTTCCAATCGATGAACAGGATATGTATACTATATCTGTAACATCTACGGCATGTGTAGAAAGTGATGTGAAAGTTCATATTGCAATAGATACAGATTTGGTAGAAGAATATAATAGGGATATGGGAACAATATTTTATCCAGTGCCTGATGAAGTGTGTACATTAGATAATAGTGATGTTGTAATATCTGCAGGGCAGGCCGTTTCTTCAGCTGCAACAATCTCGATACTTGCAGATAAGAGAGATTTATTGGTTGAAGGACGTTCATATTTACTTCCTGTAACAATTTTGCATGTAGATGCAGGATTACCTGTAATAGAATCGGGGCGTACCATATTTTTAAAACTTTCTAAGAGTGTATATTTTTCGGCTCCTTATGTAGGAACTACTAATACAACAAAAAAATTTGAATTTGATAATCCGGCAGAACCTATGACTCAATATACTTGGGAGCTAAAGTTTAAAGCGGAGAATTTCAAAAGAAATAGTGCGAATGAGCCAATTCGTATCGGTAGTTGGTATAATAATATGCTACGTTTTGGTGAAGGAGGGGCTTCAACTAATATTTTGGAAGTATATGCAGGTACAGAAAAAAAACTGATTGCTAATACTCAATTTACACCCGGAGTTTGGTATATGCTTTCAGTCGTTAATGATGGGCGAACACTGACGTTATATGTTAATGGTGAGAAAGATAACTCAAGGACAGTGTCCACGGATGAATATGTGTTTAGTTATTATGACGTTGGGATGACGGAAAGTTTGTATCAGTCTAGGCAGCTTTTTCATGGATGGTGTGGAGGAATACGTATTTGGAGTAGAGCTCTTTCACAGCGTGAAATCAAGAATAATTTGTGTAGTGTTGATCCTGATGCGGTCGGATTAGAGGCCTATTGGCCGATGAATGAAGGAAGTGGGGATGTTTTTCGAGATATGTCTCCCAATCAACGGCATTTAGTATATGAAAAAGAAGGAGTGGTTGAATGGACGGAAGTTAATAATAAATGTGTTGAATAGATATATGTAGTTAGATTTCATTAAATCATGCTTGAATATTTAATCGGATATTTCTTTAGGATTATCTTTTGAAAGTTTATGAAAAAGGAAATAGCATTATTATTATTTGGTTTTGTTTTGCTGGGTAATCTTATTGCCCAGCAAACGCAAAACAAATGTAGTTTTTTGCATTTCGATAATACAACTTGGGATGTTGGACATGTTTCCGAAAATATGGGAAAATTAACACATAACTTTTGTTTTGTTAATAATCATTCTCAATCGGTTACAATAGAACGGATTGTGTCTACTTGTGGATGTGTAGTAGCATCATACACAAAAAAAAGGATATTGCCTGGTGAAAAAGGATTTATTAAGATTACTTTTGATCCCCGTGGACGTATGAATTATTTTTCAAAAAGTATTCGAGTTATTTGCGGAAAGGGAATAAGTACGAATTACTTACGTGTCACCGGATTTGTAGATCCTATTCCCGATTTGGAGAAGGATTTCCCATATTCATTGACAGATGGAGTTGCGATTGAGCAATTAGTACTTTCTTTTCAGAATGTTCAGCAGAATATGATATCTAAAGAAATAAAAACTAAACTTTATAACCATTCAAATCAGCGTGTACTTCTGTCTTATATCATTGAAAATGAGAGTGGTTGTCTTCAGGTGGATATGCCTAAAAAGATTGAAGCAAAAGATGTGGCAACAATACGAACTGTTGCCACTATACCTCGAAATTATTATGGCTCTTTCAATGATAGAATAGTACTTTTAGTAAACGGAAAACGTACAGAAGCACTTGAAGCATATGGTACAGGTGTAGATGATATGCGGGGAGTGAGTTTACTAAACGGTCCAAAACTGAAACTTTCTTCTCATACTTTTGAGTTGGGTACATTGAAATCTGGCGTTCGGATAACTCGTGCAGTACACATTATAAACACAGGAAAGTCACCTTTGATTGTTCGTAAATTGGAATGTGGGGAAGATGTGGTAGCGGATGTTCATAAAGAAATGGTATTAAGACCGGGAGAAACAAGGGAAATTGTATTTGTTGTTACTCCCCGTAAGGCTAGTCGATTGAAAGCGGATGTAAAGCTGATAAGTAATGATCCTGGAAGTCCGGTACGGATGATACGTTTCACAGGGATAGTAGGTGGGACTCAATGAATGAAATGATTGTTCATTGGGGTATTTTTAATGGGTTATACTAAAACAATGATTATGAACAGGATTTTCTTATTTATTATTTTGTGCTTGCTTCCTTTATGTCTGAATGCTACATTTAGAGGAAAAGTCTATGTGGATTCTAATAGAAACGGGCAATATGACAAAGGAGAAAAGGTGCTTAAAGGGGTAATGGTTTCAGACGGTCTGAATGTTACAAAAACAGCCGTTGACGGGACATATTCTCTGCCGGGACACTCGAAAGTTGAATTTCTCTTTATAACAACCCCTTCCGGGTATCAGACAAACTATAAACATTATTATCGCGTTACAAATGATAGGGAAGGATATGATTTTGGCGTTTTCCCTTTGCATTCCGCTGTTATAGCTTCCGATAGCAGCCATTCTTTTGTGCATATATCCGATACGGAAATCTCTTCAAAGGAGGGACAAAATGTTTGGCTTGCTAATGTACGCGACTATGCGATAAATGAAAAGGCTGCTTTTATTATTCATACAGGTGATCTCTGTTATGAAGCCGGGATGAAAGCGCATCTGCCTATGATGAACTCTGAGAATATGGGAGTTCCGGTTTTTTATTGTATAGGTAACCATGATTTGGTGAAAGGTAAATCCGGTGAGGAGTTGTATGAAAGTATTTATGGTCCGGTCTATTATTCTTTTGATGTAGGCAATGTCCATTATATTGTTACTCCGATGCTCGGGGGAGATTATCGTCCGGGTTATACGAAAGAGGAAGTTTACCGATGGTTGAAGAATGATCTGGCACAGATTCCTGCGGGGAAACCAATTGTCGTGTTCAGTCATGACTTGTTAACGAAGGATGATAAATTTATTTATGGTATCAATGACCGGGAATTCATAGACCTGGATAACTATAATCTGAAAGCATGGATTTATGGACATTGGCATATCAATCATATCCGGAAGCATCAGAGTGCAGTCAGCATTTGTACTTCAACGCCGATTCGGGGAGGAATTGACCATGCGGCGGCAGCTTTCCGTGTTATAAAGGTTGACCGTAAAGGAGCATTGACTTCTACATTACGTTATACTTATATCAATAAGCAGGTGCAGATTGCTTCCATTCAGAATGGAGAAGTTCCCTTGTTGAAAAATGGGAATATTCCTTTGTCGGTAAATGCTTATCATACTGTTTCGCCTGCTCGTGAAGTTGTATATAGTTGTTGGGTGGACGGGCAGAAAATTATCAATGGCCGACCTTTGCACCAGAAAACTGACTTTAACTGGTTTGGGGAGATTGTTTTGCCGGATAAGTGCAAGGGCAGACAGGTTGCAGTGGAAGTTGAGGCTCGATTCACCAATGGAGAAGTGGCGGAAACACGGGAAACCTTTGTTTGTCCGGTAACAAGAATAACAACTGGAAAAGTGAAAGGGGACTGGAACAATTTATTGGGGAATCCGGAACATATAGGTATTAGTAAGGATACATTGTCCGCTCCTTTCTCTTTATTATGGACCCAAAATGTCGGTTCGAATATCTATATGACCTCTCCTGTCATATATCGTGGCAGAGTGTACATTGCTTCTGCGGATGAAAATGCATCGGGGAAGTCTGCTATCGTTGCAATGGATGCACTTACTGGTGTGGTTTGTTGGAAGTATCCTGTGAGTTCGTCCGTTAAGAATAGCATTGCTGCTACTCAAGGACTTGTCTTTGCACAGGATGTAGACGGGCATTTGTATGCGGTTGATGCGTCGACGGGACAACTGATTTGGGAGAAACAACTGGATGTTATGGGAGTACCGGCATTGAATGATGGTCTGGTGGTTTCGGGCGATACGGTTTTTGCCGGTTCCGGTGAGGGACTTTGTGCTGTGGAAGCAAGTAGCGGACGGGAATATTGGAAGAATACTTCGTGGAAACAGGGTGAAGGAACAACAGCTACTTTGTCTTCAGGCACAGGAGTGCTAGTGGGTAGCGTACAATGGGATGCTTTATATGGCAATGATATCCGTACGGGGAAACTACTTTGGAGAGTGGAGAAAGAGGGCGTCCGTAACCGGGCTTCATCTCCGGCCATACACGGCGGAGTAATGTATCTCCTTTCCAACAGTTCTTTGTTTGTCATGTCTGTCCACACAGGGCAGATTCTGGCAAAGAAGAAATTGCCTTATTCAGTGGATGTCACTTCAACTCCGTTAGTGACTGAAGATGCCATTATCTTTGGAACAGCACGGAACGGAATGGTTGCATTAGACCGGGAAAATCTGGAAAGACGCTGGAATTATATGACAGGAGATGCGCTTATCTATACTTCACCTTATGTTTGTACTCCGGCTTCACAAATAGAAAGCAGCCCGGTAAAATCAGGAAAACTAGTACTATTCGGTGCTTCGGATGGAGCTTTTTATGCGCTCGACTGTGCAGACGGTAATTTGTGTTGGAAACACTCGGTAGGTGCACCTGTTATGAGTACGGTAGCAGTGTCGGGCAATATGATGTTCGGGGCTGATTATGCCGGCAATGTATATGGATTTGTATCAAAAGAATGAGAATAAAAGGAATATTTAATAGTAGAAAAAAATGTTTGGAAGAATTATAATACTTTTTATGGTTGTGTGTATGGCAGCTTGTACTTCTCCGGAGAAGCCGGTAAGGTTTGCCATTGTATCTGATCTGCATGCAGAGGACGTGCCGGACGGGAAAGAACGATTAGATTCGTTTATAACTGCCGCTTCTTGTGCAGATGTGGATTTTATTATAGAGTTGGGGGACTTTTGTCGTTTGGATAGTGTAAGCCAGCCCTATTTGAATATTTGGGATAGGTTTTCGGGTGATAAATATCATGTTATAGGTAATCATGATATGGATAAATATGCTCCGGAGGAATATGTGGAAGGGATGGGAATGCCGGGACGTTACTATTCTTTCGATTCTGGAAACTTCCATTTTATTGTATTGGATGGTAATAACTTGTATGATGGAAAAGAGTACCGGCACTATGCGAAAGCAAATTATTATGTGGATGCCAGTATGCGCGCTTTTATAGATCCGGAACAAATGGAATGGCTTAAATGTGATTTGGAAAAAACAGAGAAGCGTTGTGTGATTTTCTCACATCAGAGTATTGATGCTGTTGTGAAGAATGGAGATAAAGTACGGCAAATTTTGGAAGATGAGAATCGGCGGGCCGGATTTAAAAAGGTTGTGTTGGCTTTTAGCGGTCATAATCATAGTAATTACACAAAAGTAATAAATGGTATTACGTATATGCAAATGAACAGTGCTTCCTATGTTTGGATTGAACAACCTTCAATGACGGAGAAACGTTATCCGGAAGAAATCAATCAGAAATATTCTTTGATGAAATACTCGATAACTTATGATGCTCCGTTGTATGCTTTGGTGACATTGACGAGTAAAGGGGCGGAAGTGAAAGGAAAAAAGGCTAAGTTCATGCCACCTACTCCCGAAGAGTTGAACTTGAAAGACTCATTGGATGGATTTCCGTTGGTTTCTGTTATAGAAGATGCGGACATCGAATTTTAGTTGACACATATATGAATCTTACAACTTATTTGATTAAATATGAAAAGAACAATTATCATTCTTAGTATGCTATTGTTGGCGTGCTATGGGTATGCGCAGATTGTATATTATGATGCCTCGGTTTTTCCGTTGTTAGGAAAAGTTGTTGATAACGGAGGCCCAAGATATGAAAGATTACCGGATTCATTGAAGAATATATTACGTACTCCACTTTGGAATTTAAGCCGTAATTCAGCAGGAATGGCAATACGTTTTCGAAGTAACTCCACAAGGATTGCAGTGAAGTGGGAAGTGCTTTTTAATAACCATATGAATCACATGACTGACGTGGGAATAAAAGGTCTCGATCTTTATAGTTTAGAGGAAAATGGTATTTGGCGTTTTGTTAACAGTGCCCGTCCTACACAGAAAGAGAATCAGACAACGATTATAGCCAATATGGTACCCAAAGAAAGAGAGTTTATGCTCTATCTGCCGCTTTATGACGGAATTGATTCTTTGGCAATCGGTGTTGATTCATTGTCTGCCATAAACCAACCGGCAACAAACTATCCGGTTCGTGAGAAACCTGTTGTGTTTTATGGAACCAGTATTTTGCAAGGTGGTTGCGCTTCACGGCCGGGAATGGCACATACAAATATTATATCAAGAAGATTGAATCGCGAATGTGTCAATTTTGGATTTAGCGGTAACGCTTTGCTTGATCTGGAAGTGGCAAAAGTGATGGCGGAAATAGATGCCGGTGTTTTTGTGTTGGATTTTGCACCAAATGCTTCTGTGAAACAGATAAAGGAAAGAATGGTAACTTTTTATCAGATAATCCGTGCCAAGCATCCGCAGACTCCGGTTCTTTTTGTAGAGGATCCGGTTTTCACTCATGTCCTGTTTGATCAGGAAATTGCTCGTGAGGTAGAAGAGAGGAATCAGGCTTTAAATGAGATTTTTGGTACATTGAAGAAAAACGGCGAAAAAAACATTTATTTAATACCTTCTTCAGAAATGTTGGGAAAGGATGGAGAAGCTACTGTTGATGGGGTCCACTTCACTGATTTGGGAATGATGAGATATGCGGACTTACTTTGTCCTATTATAAAAAGGTTCATTGCATTATGATACATCGATTATATGTTTTTATATTCATTTTATGGGTGAGCGTTCAAATTTTTGCCCAATCCTCTTTACCGTCTTATAAGAATCCGGGTCTGTCTGTTGATTTAAGGGTGGCTGATTTGTTGTCACGTATGACTTTAGAAGAGAAGGTCGGTCAATTACTTTGTCCTCTGGGGTGGGAGATGTACGAAATAAAGGGAAATGAGGTTTATCCTTCCGGGAAGTTCAAGCAACTTGTCAAGGAAAGGAATGCAGGAATGCTTTGGGCGACTTATCGTGCAGACCCATGGACAAAGAAAACATTATCGAGTGGATTAAATCCTGAATTGGCAGCGAAAGCAGGAAATGCATTGCAAAAATATGTGATGGAGAATACCCGTTTGGGAATCCCGATGTTTCTAGCGGAAGAAGCCCCTCATGGGCATATGGCAATTGGTACTACTGTTTTTCCTACGGGTATAGGAATGGCGGCATCATGGTCTCCGGAATTGATAAAAGAAGTAGGGCAGGTCATAGCTAAAGAGATTCGTTCTCAAGGCGGGCATATAAGTTACGGGCCTGTGCTTGATTTAACTCGTGATCCCCGTTGGTCTCGTGTGGATGGAAAAATCGGAGTATGCTGTCACAGTGGTCTAGCTGAAAGAAACGCCGAATAT